>JAEEGL011040621.1_pt1 | contig 26539 bp, 18 predicted proteins | sample 9134231 | NCBI WGS metagenome assembly JAEEGL01 (sample SAMN16246548, study PRJNA631951) | gut metagenome | biome: gut microbiome; feature: rumen; material: fiber-attached | host: Bos | place: Iran: Karaj | collected 2018-10 | reverse complement strand
ACCAACGGCAAAATGGCCGACGTCACCATCAACTGCGTCAACGTTCCCGACCAGGAGATGACCGCTGTGCTCTGCACAAAGGACGACGGCATTGTCTACTTCTTCAGCATGGCCACCAGCTTCACCAAGGCCAGCCTCGGTGCCGAAGGTATCGGCAGCGATGTCAACATGATTATGGGTAACGGCTACACCAAAGGCCACGCCGAATTCACCCTCCAGGAACTCCGCGAGAGCCCCGAACTTCGCAAGATTTTCGAAGAGCTTTATGCTTAATATTGTCTGACAAGTCTGACAAGTCCGACTGGTCTGACCTGTCCGACCCACACTACAGTCTGCGGGTAGGGGAGACCCTCCCGCAGGCTCTAAGAACAAATAATAAATAAAGATATGAAAGTCAATCGTAGAAAAGAACTCTTCCCCGCTGTAACCGACGAGCAGTGGAACGATTGGAAGTGGCAAGTTAAAAACCGCATTGAGACCTACGAGGAACTGAGCAAGTACTTTACTTTCTCGCCCGAAGAGGCCGAAGGCATCAAACAGGCCCTGGCCAAATTCCGCATGGCCATCACTCCCTATTATCTCAGTCTTATCGACCCCAACGACCCGTACGACCCCATCCGTCGCCAGTGCATCCCCGCCGGTGCCGAGTGCAACATTGCCCCCGCCGACCTTAACGACCCCTTGCACGAGGACGAAGACTCTCCCGCCCCGGGCCTTACCCACCGCTACCCCGACCGTGTGCTGTTCCTCATCACCGACATGTGCTCCATGTACTGCCGCCACTGCACCCGTCGCCGCTTTGCCGGCCAGAAGGACGATGAATCTCCCCAGGACCGTATCGAGAAGTGCCTCGAATACATCGAAAAGACTCCCGAGGTGCGCGATGTCCTCCTCAGTGGTGGCGACGCCCTCATGGTAAGCGACAAGAAACTTGAATACATCATTTCCCGTCTCCGCGCCATCCCCCATGTCGAGATTGTCCGTATTGGCAGCCGCACCCCCGTGGTGTGCCCGCAGCGTATCACCGACGACCTCTGCAATATGCTCAAGAAATACCATCCCGTCTGGCTTAACACCCATTTCAACCATCCCAACGAGATGACTCCCGAGGCACAGGAAGCCTTGGCCAAACTGGCCAATGCCGGCATCCCCCTCGGCAACCAGACTGTGTTGCTGCGCGGCGTAAACGACTGCGTTCATGTCATGAAGAAACTCATGCACGAACTGGTCAAAAACCGTGTCCGTCCTTACTATATCTATCAATGCGACTTGAGCATGGGTCTCGAACACTTCCGCACACCTGTGAGCAAGGGTATCGAAATTATCGAAAACCTCCGTGGCCACACCAGCGGCTATGCCGTACCCACCTTTGTGGTCGACGCTCCCGGCGGCGGCGGCAAAACGCCCGTCATGCCCAGCTATATCATATCGCAGAGCCCCAACAAAATCATTCTCCGCAATTTCGAAGGAGTCATCACTACCTACACCGAGCCTCGCGAATACCACGAAGACTGCCATTGCGAAGCCTGCCAGGCCCACCGCCGTGTGGACGAAGGTGTAGCCTCGTTGCTCGAAACCGACCGCATGTCGCTTGAACCCAAGCACCTCATGCGTCACGAGCGCAACAAGAAACGCAACAACAAATAATATCAAATGCAAGATTGATAATTGAGAATTGAAAAATAGACCTCTGCATCGCATTTGTCCCTTTTTCAATTCTCAATTGTCAATTTGATACTGCACCGCATGAAAAAGGTCGTAGCCCTGCTGTTGTTCCTTGCAACCTTTGCTGCAAGCCGTGCCCAGGTGGCAGGCATGTCGACGCTCTCTATTCTCGACATGCCTTTCTCCGCCCGTGCTGCAGGGTTGGGATTCGATTTTCTCTCCGTCTACAGCGACGACCTTACCCTTTCGCTCGACAACCCGTCGCTCGTCTCCGGCCGCATCGACAACCAACTTGCTGTGGGCTATGTCAATGTTTTTTCCGGTGCTAACTTTGGCTCCGTGGCCTACAGCCACAACTTCAAGCACCTCGGGGCTTTCACCTTCGGCCTTCAGTTCGGCAGTTATGGAAGTTTCGAAGGCTATGACGAGTATGAACAGCCCACAGGCTCCTTCTCGGCAGCCGACTATGTGATGACCATTGGCTGGGGCCGTGCCATAGACGACAATGTCTCCATCGGTGCCAATTTCAAGCCCATCCTCTCGCAATACGAATCCTACACCGCGCTGGCCTTCGGCATTGACCTTGCCGCTACCTATATCTCCGATAGCAAAGCCTTTGCCGCCACCTTGATGGGACGTAACATAGGGGCACAGCTCAGCACCTTCTCGGGCCATGTCGAGAAACTCCCTTTCGAGATCTCGTTGGCAGGCTCCTACAAACTGCAGGATGCTCCGTTCAACCTGATGTTTGCCCTCAACGAGCTGCAAACCTGGAATCTGGTCTACGACGACCCCCTCAACCCCTCATCGGTCACCGACCCCTTCACGGGGCAGACCGTCGGCAAATCGGACTTCGAAAAGGTGTTCGACAACCTTGCCCGCCACGTCAGCCTGGGGGTGGAAGTGGTTATCAAGCAATCGCTCTTCCTGCGGGTGGGCTACAGCTACCGCCAGATGGTGGAGATGAAAGCCGCCGACCGCTTCAACACCTCGGGTTTCTCTTTTGGCATTGGGTTTAATTTCAAGGGTTTCCGTATTTGCTACTCGCGCAACAACTACCACTTGTCGCAAGCCCCCAACTTCATTTCCGTCACCACCGGTCTTGACCGTTTCTTCAAATAACGGCTGTCGGCCATAACCGGAAGTGCCTTTTGCCACCGGATACCACTCCGGCCGTTATCTTTGTACTTTCTTCCAATTAACTCTACTCGAACGGTACCTTCGCTCGTTATCCATTTCTTCACCATTAGTTCTCCCATATTTCTCCCATGCTGTATGGGAGAAATATGGGAGAAATATGGGAGAACTGGTGGGGAACGAGCGAAGCTGGTGATATCATTGTACGTACAGTTGAATAAACGAAATGGTTTATATGATTGATATGATTTGTTTTTGACACGGATGTCCGTTGATGGTTTGCCGGGTCTGCTTTGCAAGGCGGGAGTGGGGGAGGTGCGGGACTGTGTGGGCAGGAATTTGTTGTCCTCTTTTTATCGTGGCGACATACTATAACCCCCTTGTTTGTCGTTATTATGGGAAATAGTTGTTTTATCGCAAAAATAGCCAGAGTAATGTCACGTTTGGTCATTAGTAGTCAGTTCGAGCCTTATCTGAACATCGCTGTTGAGAACTATCTGCTTTCGCAGCCCTCCGACGGCGAGGTGACGATGTATTTGTGGCGCAACCGCCGCACGGTGGTGATAGGCCGCAACCAGAACCCATTTTCCGAATGTGATGTGCAGCGGTTGGAGGCCGACGGGGGTTACTTGATGAGACGCAAGACTGGCGGCGGCGCAGTGTATCACGACACGGAGAACCTGAATTTTTCTTTTGTGGTACCGTATGAGAGCTACGATGTGGCGCGACAGCTGGGAGTGGTTCAGGCGGCAGTGGCCTCCTATGGACTAAGTACAGAGGTGAGCGGCAGGAACGATGTGCTGTGCGAGGGCCGCAAGTTCTCGGGCAATGCTTTTGCCAAGTCGCGACATGCCAGACTGCATCACGGCACCATCCTCATCAATGTGAGTACGACGGAGATGCAGCGTTACCTTAAACCCCATCCGGCAAAGTTGCAGAAACACGGCGTTGCTTCGGTCCACTCGCGGGTGGTGAATCTTGCCGAGTTGATGCCTGAGATTACGGCTGAGGGACTGATTCCGCGACTGGTGGAGGCTTTTGAGCGGGAATATGGCAAGGCGCAGCGGCTCGATTTCGACGAGCTGGCCAAGTGCGAACCTGTGGAGGCTTTGCACAGTGAGTTTGCCAGTAGCGAATGGAAATATGGCAATTGGGGGCAGTTTGTGGCTCAGAGGTCGGAGCGTTTTGAGTGGGGTGGAGTGGAAATTGAGGTCGAGGTGGACGAGTCTTCGGCCACCATTGCGGGGGTGAGGATTGCTTCGGACAGTCTCTTTCCCGACACCATTGCCCTTGCCGAAAGGCTGCTCCAGGGTGCTTCCATTCAGGAACCACCCGCTACGGGCGATTGCGAGGAGACAAAGATTTTGACTGATATTTTTTCTCTTATATATGAAAAGAATTAATTATTTGATGTTGGTTGCGCTGATTGGAGCACTGTCGTTGCCAGTTGCGGCGCAGGATGAGGACTTTTCGCGACTGTATGCTCTCGAGAAGGACATTAAGGCGATTATCCCTTATTACGATGCCGAGAATCATCTTTCGATTTCGCACGTTACGATGGATGCTGATTTGCGCTTTTTCCGTTTAACCTTCGACTTGGAGGTGGGACAGGAGGTGCAGGATGCCGACTGGTATTTGAACTATATTGCCCACAACGACCTGTGGGATATTAGCCCGGTGGCCGACTATGGCTTTTATTTGAGGTTGGCGGTGAAGCTTCCCAAGGGCAAGACGAAGGGGGAGGGGACGGCGGCTTTCCATTATTCGCCTGCTGATTTGCGGGCGGTGCTGGCACCTCCGTTGCCGGTGCAGGCACGCACCTTTATTGCAGGGCTGGCGCGACACATGAATGGCCAGTTGCCCCATGTCACCGGCGAGGGTGAGACGATGGTGGGCTGTAGGTACGACGATTCGGCGAAGGTGATGACTTTTACGTATGATTATTCGGCCAACCATTGGCCTGAGGTGCGCCAGTATATTGTGGAGAATATGGACTATGTGCGCAAGGATCGCGCGGCGTCGCTGGTTATGGACACGGTGAACCATCTGGCTTTTGTGTCGTATACCGGCGAGGTGGCTTTGAGACACGTGTACCGTAACGAGCAACATACCGATTCGGTGGAGATGGTGATTGTTCCTTGGATGTGGGAGATGGTGTTCGGGCAGGGGGCTGCCGTGAGTGGTGGCAAGATGCAGAAAGTGCAGGTGGTGGCCGACGAGATTGACAGACAGTGCCCTTCGAGGGTGGACAGCACCACTACGCTGGTGAGTTGCCGACTGGATACCGTTGCCCGCACGATGACATACCGTTATGAGGTGTCGGAGACGATGATGCAGGCTTTGGAGAAAGATAAGTCGGTGATGCAGTCGTTGCGTAAGGCTGTGGAACGAGCTTTTCTTTCGCAGGAGGGCAGGAGGCTGGCAGGGTATTTGAAGGAGGCAAGAGTGAGTGTGGAGTATCTTTATTTCAGCCCGTTGTTGAAGAAACCCGTCAGCATTGTAGTGCCACCCGAAAGGCTTGTCGGAGGTGCCAACTGAGAAAAGTTTTCCGTTATATGGAAAAAAAAGTGTATCTTTGCATTACAATTTCTGCCTATTTGGGCAATAACATTGTGAATTAATGCAGTTTGGAAATAAATTGATGACAGATATAATATAATTGGCTTATGAAAAGTATTGCTATCCTCACAGGCGGCGGTCCAGCCCCTGGAATGAACACCGTGGTGGCCTCAGTGGCTAAAACATTCTTGCGCGACGGTTACCGTGTGATTGGTTTGCACGGTGGCTACAGTGCCTTGTTTACCGACAAACCCCGTATGCAGGAACTCGATTTCCTGATGGCTGACGAAATCTTCAATAAAGGCGGCAGCATCTTGAAGATGAGCCGTTTTAAACCTACCGACGAGGACTTTGAGAAAAGGTTCAACCTTCCTTTCTTTAAGGATAATGACGTGAAGTTGCTTGTTACTGTCGGCGGCGACGACACTGCGTCGACGGCTAACCGTATCGCCAAGTTTTTGGAGAGCAAGCATTATCCCATCGCCAATATTCATGTGCCCAAGACTATCGACAACGATTTGCCGTTGCCTAACGGTTCGCCTACTTTCGGCTATAATAGTGCCAAGGCTCAGGGCACTGTGATTTGCACCGCAGTGATGGAGGATGCCCGCACGTCGGAGAACTGGTTTGTGGTGTCGGCTATGGGTCGCTCGGCTGGCCATCTGGCTTTGGGTATCGCCGGTGCTTGCCATTATCCCATGGTTGTGATCCCCGAGTTTTTCAACAAGACGGAGATTACTGTCGAGAAGATTATCAATCTGGTGGTGAGCTGTATCGTCAAACGCAAAATCATGGGTATCAATTATGGTTGCGCCATGATTTCGGAGGGCGTGTTCCATAGCCTTTCGGACGAGGAAATCAAGAATTCCGGCATTCACTTCAGCTATGACGACCACGGTCACCCCGAATTGGGCAAGGTGTCGAAGGCTCATATCTTCAACGACTTGCTTGAACGCAAGATGAAAGAACTGGGTTTGAAGGTGAAGAGCCGTCCGGTGGAAGTGGGTTACGAAATCCGTTGCCATACGCCTATTGCTTTCGACCTCACCTATTGCTCGCTGATGGGTATGGGCGTGCACACCCTTTTCAACCAGGGTTGCACAGGCTGCATGGTATACACCGACCACCAGGGTAATGTATCTCCCTTGTATCTGAAAGATTTGCAGGATCCCGAGACGGGCAAGATTCCGCCGCGCCGTGTGAATGTGAACACCAACAAGGTACAGTCCTATATCAACGATATCATGGACTATATCACGCCTGATGACTATGAGGCCGCCAAGAAGTACCTCCCCAACCCCGAGGAGTATGACTTCAAGCGGATACTGAATTGGTAAACGGTGATAGATGACAGGTGATTGGTGGTTGGGCATATGCAATGTCCAACCACTAATCACCATTTTAATCTTTTACAATAAATGAGACGAATACTCACATTGCTCCTGTGCCTGATGATAGTGACGGGAACTGTCCAGGGACAGAGCAAAAAGCAACTTGAAAACGACAAGGCCCGTATTGAGAAGGAAATAGCCCGACTCAACAAAGAGTTGAACAAGGCTAAAAAGAATTCCAGCAACTCCACTCGTCAGATAACCCTTATCGGCAAACGTATTGACGAGCGCAACCGGCTTATTGAGAATATCAATAGTCAGAAGAATCTGCTCGACAAACAGATAGTACGTACTGAGGACTCGTTGCGTGTGGTACGCAGCCAGATTGACAGCATGAAGTCGGAGTATGCCAAAGTGGTGCGCACACTGTATGGTCTGCGCGGCAATGTCAGTTCTACAGCCCTTGTTTTCGACAATGCTACATACAACTACTCCTATCTCAAGATGAAGTATTTCAAGGAGTATTCGCGCTATCGCAAACACCAGGCCACGGTCATTCAACGCCGTGAACAGGTGTTTGCCAATCTCGACCTTGACCTGCAAAGGCAACGCAACGAGAAGAACACCCTTCTGGCGCAGGAACGTAAACAGAAGCAAGCCCTTGCCCGCGAACAGCAGCAACACCAGCAGAAATTGAACAAGAGCCAGCAAACCGAGCGCAGCCTTCAGCAGCAGATAAGCAAGAAAGAGGAGCAGAAACGGCAGTTGCAACAGAAAATCCAGCAGTTGATTAATGCCGAGGTGGCCAAGAGCAACAAGCCTGCCAGCGGTGGCGGAGGTGGAAAAGGCACGTCGGCTCCTTCGGGAGGCGATGCCAACTCGAGCGATTTTGCACGGAACAAGGGACGCATGGCGTGGCCGGTGCATTACAAATCCGTGGCACGGGAGTATGGCCTGTATACCAGGGCTTCGGGCGGTCAGAACCGCAATCTGGGCATAGACCTCAACTGCACACCCGGAACAGCGGTGCGGGCTGTGGCGGCAGGCACGGTTTCAAGGATTTTCGATGCTCCGGGAGGCTCGAAAGGGGTGATTATTACTCACGGAAAATACCTTACGGTGTATGCAGGCTTGGGTACGGTGAGTGTGTCTGCAGGGACAAAAGTCTCTGCCAACCAGAATATCGGAACCGTCTACAAAGGCGACGACCCCTTGTCGGAGTTCTGTTTCCAGCTTTGGTACGGCACCGACCCCCTAAATCCCCGCCACTGGCTGAACTGATTGGGACAAAGAATATTATTAATATTCAATTCGATATAGCCTTTCTCCACGAGATTGGGCACGGCGTTGATGATCACTCATTGACCATTTTGGGTCAGGGGTCATGAAATTATCACCATAGAGTGTCCTTAACCAGGCTTCAGTATTGTCTGGCATATAGCAATTGAGGGTGAGGAAAGGCTTTTGGGAGAAGGAGGAATCGGGACAAGTCCTGATAATGGAAGGAAAGCCATCAGAGTTGTTTGCTGTGCGCCAATCTTTAGATTCGTGGGGAAGGCATAGGTCACAAAACAAGTTTCCTTCATCGTCTTTATAGTAATAGTGGATGTCAATATGTACTCCTTTGTAGTCGAATTTGTCTTCACAAATCCGTCCAGTTGTTTTAACATAATATCGGCGAATATGTTTAAAACCGGCAGATTCCATATTTGTTAATAGTTGGTCGGAGTATTCGGATGCGAGCATACCTGTGTCTAAATCGCAATCGTAGGGGATGAAGCCTTTATTACGGTATGCTCCAAGAAGAGTGCCAAATGTCAGAAACAAACGGCTTCCACATTGTTCAGTTATTTTATTTGCCAGTTCCAAAGTATATAATCCATAACGGGCAAATGCTTTGTTCTGTTTATGCATCTGTATGCGGTTGTCGATTTTCATTGCCTGGTTATAGATGCCTAACCGGAGAAATAGTTTGACTAATAATTCTCTCATAAAATAATGGAGTTGTATATTGAGATAATGTTGGAATTGTCTAATTGAATAGGATTGTTTTTGAGCCTTACTGGATTTACGGAATGGGATAGGATGTCAATATCTTCTTGTCGGTTGTTGGATACAGGGTAGTTGATATCAAGTTTTCTAAGTAAAGATTGGAAAGAAGAGATGGCCTCGGAAATGCTTGAGCATCCCATAGCATTGGAAATTTGGGTGAAAATGTCGTACAGGAATTCCCAGCCGCGAGAATCAATGCATTGTTCAGGGTGAGAAAGCATGAATCGCCAAATCTCAGGCAAGCATATTGCTACGGAATGCCCATGAGGGAGATGGTAGAGGGATGTCAATTTATAACTGAAAGCATGAGGAGCGGTAGTTTGAGTAATGTTTATGGCTTGACCAGCCTTGTTCGCTGCTGACATTACTAATGCAGCAGCATCGGAATTATTGTCAAAAATGTATGGCTCGATATTCTGAATCAATGTTCTTACGGCATATGAAGAATAGGATTGGGAAAGTTGTGATGAGTTAATCGACCACCAAGACTCTATTCCTTGACAGAGCGCATCGAGAACCGTGCATTTTTTTTGGTATATAGGAAGGGTTGACAAGCAGTTTGGTTCTAAAATGGCATATGTGGGTATGATAGAGGGATGGGTGATTGACTGCTTTACGTTTTGATAATAAATGACGGCGTATTTGGTTGACTCGCTACCTGTTCCGGCTGTGGTGGGAATGGCAATAAGGGGGATATGGCTGTCAGAAAAATCTTGTTGTAGATAATTCTTGTTTCCATCCATTTTGCAAAATAATTTGATGCATTTGGCAACATCGATACAACTACCGCCACCAACGGCCAATATTGCGTTGCATTGATATTTGTTGAAGAATGATATGCCTTTACATACATCTTCGTATAATGGATTAGAACCGAATTCGCTGAATGTTACATAGGAAACAGGTATTGACTCTATATTATTTCTGATATTGAGAGAAGGAAATGACCTGTCAGCAACAAGTAAAAGTCTTGTTGCCCCTATGTTTTTTATCACAGTGTTGAGATTGTCAATCCCTGATAATATTATTTGGGTATTGTTTTCTGTGGTCATTTGTTGAGGTATTGCATTAGGGCCATTTTGTTCTCTATAGGTGTTGTAGTAGGTCGGCCTAAGTCTTTACGGTTACCCTTCCGTACAAGTACTTCTAACATTATGGGACCATGTAGGCATTTGATGGATGATAATACATTGTTCAGTTCGTCAATAGTGGAGACTCTAAATGTGGTTTTGTATCCACATGCTTTTGCAATGTCAGGTATATTTATCTGCATTCCCACGGTGGGTTGTCCGCCTACACTATCGTGGGCACCATTGTTGAATACAATATGAATTAGATTATCCGGTTTCATGCTTCCAATGATGGCTAAGCCTCCCATGTGCATTAATGTGGCACCATCGCCGTCGAAACAATATATCCTCCTGTCGTTTTTTTGAAGAGCAATACCTAAGGCAATCTGCGATGCATGTCCCATAGACCCTACAGTAAGAAAATCACGTTCATGACTTTGAGAGTTGTTTGCCCGGTATTCAAATAATTCGCGACTGATCATTCCCGTTGTGCTTACCACCACTGCTTCTGGTTCAATTGATTGTGCTACGGCTTTAATCGCTTCTTCACGGGTCATTGGAAATGTGTCTAATACACTATTTTGTAGAGTGTATGCATCAAAGGTATCTTTCTCTACAACTAAGGCAAAAACGTTTCCGGTCTCTTGTATTGAATTCAGTGCTTTTCTAATTTGTTTTGATGCAATGGCCTCATCTTTGTTGAGTACTTCATAATTGATGCCCATAATGTTCAGAAGACCGGTGGTGATTTTGCCTTGTTTAACATGTTGTGGCTCATCATGAATGCCTGGGCGGCCCCGCCAACCAATAAGCAGAAGTAAAGGAATGTGATAAACTTCGCAATCGGTTAATGAAGCTAAAGGATTGATGGCATTCCCTTGTCCGGAATTCTGCATATAGACGCATCCTATTTTTTTTGTTGCTAAGTGGTATCCCGCAGCAAGTGCTATGGCTCCACCCTCGTTTGCTGCAATGATGTTATGATGAGGCTCAATATGATCAGTTATATAGGCACATACGTTTTTCAATAGGGAATCTGGGACACCCGTAAAGAAATCCACACCATATTCGGCAAGGGTATCGATAAAGAATTTGGGAGAAATCATATCTGTTATTTTATTGTTTGGTTCCAGGTATAAGTTCCAGGATTTCTTTAATAGGCATACAGTAGTCATTGGAGGCTTCAAGGCTACGGCCGTGGGTAAGGATGGATTTTGCACAATTCAACATTGCGGGATAAGCAGCCCGAAGAAGATGATTGGCATATATGATGACATTAATTCCCCATGAGGCTAATTCGTCTTCTGTGAATTGATTATATGTAGTTGGAACGGCTACTAAGGGTGTGCTTTGGTTTTTTAAACGGAAGCCTTCACAGAAAGCCTTAATGTCTTTTCCGTCCTTGTTTTTACTATGAATCATGATGGCATCGGCTCCGGCATCTACATAAGCAAAAGCCCTCTCCAGGGCATCAGAAACAGGTTTACCGGCAATGAGAGATTCGATTCGGGCTATTACCATAAAGTCTTCTGTAATCTGTGCATTTTTACCTGCTTTGATTTTTGAGCAGAACCCCTCAATGGTATCCTGTGTTTGTATGGCATCGGTACCGAAAAGCGAGTTCTGTTTCAGCCCTACTTTATCTTCAATAATTACTGCAGATATTCCCAAACGTTCCAGAGTCCTCACAGTGAATACAAAGTGTTCGTTTTTCCCTCCGGTATCTCCATCGAAGATAATGGGTTTTGTGGTCACCTCGAGTGCATCGTTCAAGTCATGAAGTCGTGTCGTTATGTCCACAGCTTCAATATCGGGTTTTCCTTTACTGGTAGAATCGGTTAGAGAACTTGCCCACATCCCGTCAAACTCTTGTTTGATTCCGTTCACTTCTACATACGTGTTTTCAATAATGAGACCTGTTAAACCGTTGTGTGACTCTAAAATCCTGACAACCTTTTTTGCTCCGATAAGTCGGCGAAGACGTTTTAATCGTATTTCAGGAGTAGTGCCGATTTCTTTCAGACGTTGATTCATAGCGGTCGAGGAGATGCCTTTGGTATATGGAATGTCAATTACCTTACCCCCCCATTCAGCCATGGCTTCAATAATTCGTTGACGGGTCTTTTGTTGTACGCCTTCTTTCCAGTCGTCTCCGTGGACAACGAAATCGGGTTTTATTTCTCTTAGGTTAGGAACATAGTCAAGTGTGGTTTGAGGGACAACTCGGTCAACGCCTTTGATATTGGCAACAATCTCTGCACGTTGGTCATAATTGAGATATGGAAGTCGTTTGTAGCTTGCTATGGCGGCATCCGTTAATACGCCAACCACAACAGAACCAAGTTTACTTGCCTCTTTGATAATATTTAAATGTCCTGGATGAATCATGTCGGCACTCATGCCCACATATACAATCTTTTTTCCCATATAAATGATGTTAGTTTATTTGTTCATCTTCTTTTTTTATAGCTAAAATAAGCTGTGCATATTGTTATACAACAGGGTATTCCCCTACCCATTACTTTTTTCCCTGTATTGCAAATGTACGATTTTTTTTTAATATATTGTTTTTTCTTTGTAATTTTGCATTATTAATAGACTGTGTAATGAAAAATATATTTATATACTTGTTATTAGCTCTATTGATGTTTGTCCCATTTAGTAATCATTTATCTGCTCAGGTTCAGAGTACCAAGGGTACTGATTTTTGGGTGACATTCATGAATAATATTGACACAACTCAGCATGAGCAAACCCTCAGTATGTTTGCCACTTCAGTTTATCCGTGCGTTGCTACCATTACAAATCCCAATACTGGATGGAGTCAGACACTTACTATTAATCCAGGAACCACCAATAGAATTTTTATTCCCTTGCAACAAGCTTACACCACAACATCGGGGCAATTAACCAATACAGGGTTGCATGTAACTGCCTCCGACTCTATTTCCCTGTATACGATAACCCAAGGTTACCCCAATCTTGATTATGCAAACATTCTCCCTACGCCGTTGCTCAATTCTCAGTACATGATACAAACCTACCCGGCTGACCGATACAGTAGTGAGTTTTCAATCGTAGCGGCTGAAGATAGTACAGTCGTTTCTATCTTTTTAAAGGGTAATACCATTGATGGACATCATAATGGACAGACATACACTGTCTCTATCCCTAATGCTGGTCAGGTGTTTCAAGTGCAAAGTACAGTACCAGGGGATCTCTCTGGTACACGTATTGTTGCAGCTAATGGCAAAAAAATAGCTGTTTTCAACGGTGATGCCTGTGTATATATTCCTAATTATACTATAGGCCCCAGTTGTGACCACGTCGTTGAACAGGCTTGGCCAACGGTTTATTGGGGAAAGAATTTTATTGCTGCCGCATCGAATGGACCTCGTTGCGATTATATTCGTATCACATCGCTTAATGACAATTGCGAGGTTTTAGTCAATGGCGTCGTAGTTAGTCACCTTAATAGTTCCGACACATATGAGTACCTTATGTCTTCTACTTCTGCCATTGATTATATTCAAACATCTGAGCCTGCGATGGTGTATATCTACTTCCCCAGTCTTAATGGTAATGGTGCGGGTGACCCTTCTATGACCACAATTATTCCGATAGAGCAACGGCTTTCTGAAATCAGGTTTCCAACCATCGGCACTATCAATATCACGTCCCACTGGATGAACTTGATTTGTGAAACCTCATCAGTCCCTGATATTTTGGTCGATGGTAATGGAGTGTCCTCCTATTTCAATTCAATTACCAATGCACCTGGATACGCCTATTACCGGTGTTCTCTTACCGAAGGTATTCATTCTGTAATTGATACAGGAGAAACAGGCTTTATTGCTTATATGTACGGGTTTGGCCAGCGTGTCAGCTATGGCTATGCTCTTGGGTTTGCAGGTCGAAACCTCTTTAATCCAGTTGCCTTGCTCAAAGTAAATGGTACAAATGTTGCATCTTATCCTAATGGTGTTGATGTCTGTATTCACAAAAATACCCCTTTTCAGGTGGTATCAGACGGGACCATCGACAGTGTCCTATGGGATTTTGGCGACGGTACAGTCTCATCTGACAATCCTGTCTCCCACAGGTACGACAGTGTGGGTGATTATTCTGTTTGTGCCATTGTTAAATATGGTAGGTTTATTGAAGACACCGTGGTCTTTGTCGACACATTATGCACCGAAATGCATGTTCATCCAGATTATTTGAGCGAACGTTTCGACACCTGTATTCAAGCCAACCTTCCTGTTTTCTATCATGGCTACTATTTATATTCCGATGTGATTGGGGACACGATGCCCTTTTTCACCACTTATGGGTGCGACAGTACCGAGATTTACCATCTCAAGGTTTGGTATAACGATACAGTGTGGATTGACACCATTGTTTGTGACACCCTCTTGCCACTTGAATGGCATGGGATAAAATTCTATTGCGATAGCACTGTTCAGATTACTTATACCAACCAACATGGGGCCGACAGTATTGTGTTTTTGTCCCTTTTTACAATAAATTGTCCCCGACGTATAGGCCCTCCCAGCCCCGCCTTTGATTCAACAGCCCTTTGGATTCCAAATGTTTTCACTCCAAATCTGTCAGAAAACAATGTCTTTCAGTTATACTCTCATGACATTGTCAAGGCTGTTGTCTATATCTTTAACCGATGGGGTAATTATGTAAATAAGTTCAACGGATTAACCCAGTGGTGGGATGGTACAGACCACAGAGGACATCCCTGCCAACAAGGTGTATATGTTTATAAGGTTTACTATCAAACACGCCTTTCCCCGTTAGAGAAAAAAGTGGCCGTAGGAACGGTAACCCTCCTCAGATAGCGCGTTACGATAACCTCTAAATAATGAGAATTGAAAAATACTCAATTTTCAATTCTCAAGGCAAGTCCTCGGGGAAGGTTATTTTTTTGTTTCTCTCTTCGCCGGGGATTACCACTATCTTGATGCCGGGGAGGTAGCGACGGACCACTCCGCAGTCGTCCGTGGCGTGGAACTGGGGGTCTTGCAGGGCGCATTGGTACGCGTCGCGTATCAAGGGCAGGCGGAAAGCCTGCGGGGTCTGGGCGCGCCACATGGTGTTGCGCTCCGGTATGCGGGCTATGAATTTGCTCAGCTCCCTGTCGAAATCCTGTCGCACCTCCCACACCGTGTCGGTTGAGGGGATGCCCACCGCCACCGCCTCGTGGCGGGCGAGGGCTTCCACTGTGCGGCCTATCACCTCTTGGCTCACCCAGGGGCGCGCAGCATCGTGGAGCAACAGGTTGGTATCGTCGGGATAGTCGATATAGGCCGAGATGGCATTGAGGCTCGACATATACCGTTCGCTGCCTCCCTCCAGTATCTTGGCCACCTTTTTCCATGTGTTGTGTGCCGCAATGTCTTTCATGGTGTCGACCCATTGGGGGTGAACCACCACGGCAATCTCGTCGATACCCGGAGCCTCCTCGAAAGCGTCGATGCAGCGTTCTATCACCGTCCGTCCGTCGACTTCGATAAACTGTTTAGGCCTGTCGCCACCCATGCGGGTGCCTGTCCCTCCGGCCAAAATCACTGCGATGTTCATGACAAAAAATTATTCTTGTGTAGACCTTAGACTTGAGGCTTTAGATTATCATCACCGCCACCGTCTAAAGTCTCAATTCTCAATATCCTGCACCAGTCTCACCGACATGCCCGTGGCCTTGCTGGTCGATTTGGCTTGAGGCAGATAGGGGTCGACCAGCAGGTAGATTGCTTCGCCGCCCTTCTTGGTGTTGACCGACGAGGTCCAGTAGCGGCAGGCGTTTGCCGACCCGGCAGCCTCGGTGCCCATGCGTTTGGTTTCGGCAGGCAGGAAAATGGCGCCCGACTCCTCCAGCCGTTTCCATTTCTCCTCGTTGTAGACATTGGTGCCCTCCTCCTTGGGACCCGTGCGCATATAAATCCCCTTGGGGCATTTCCATCCGTCGGGCAGCAGCACCATGCCGTAATGGCCGCAGACGTAAGCCAGGGCATACAGCCTGCGGGCGCGGGGACGTTTGCTGAGCAAATAAGTCCACTCGTCCAGGTCGAGGGTGCGCCACTGTTTGCCGTCGCTGGTGGGCAGAGCGCAAAACAACCCCCATTCCACATAGCTGTACTCCTCAGGCGAGGTGGAATAGTTGGTGGGGTTCATACCCGTACCCCAGCCAAACAGGTCAATCCAACCCTTGTAGCGGGGCGAGGCATAGCCTTCCTGCCAACCCTCCACAGCGGTCTGCTCCGGGGCGAACCGCCACAAATGGGTGTAAGGTTGGTACTGAAGATTGCCCGGCGCGAAGCGCACCTTCAGCGTGGGGCTTACCGAAAAGAGCCCCTGGGCATTGCCTATCGAATCGGTTGTGGAAACCTGTGCCGTCAGTGTTCCGGGCACAAGAGCGGAAATGAAACAGACTGCCGCCAACAGCGTGAGTGAGTGTTTTTTCATTGGATGTCCTTTCTTTTTGTCAAAATGAGAGAATAGAGACCTGCGGCGGCAACCATCACCGACACCTGAATCAGTATCGAAGTGCCGATTAACGGCTCCGAGGGCAGAAGCAAAGCCTTCATCGTGTAATACACCGCCTTACCGCACAGCATGGCGGCCAGCATTGCCCCCGTGAATGCTGCAAACCGTCGGGCGGCAGACAGGCTTGACACCCCGTGGCCGGACATAACGCGTTCCAGTCCCGTGGCGGCAGCCACCAAGGTCGCCATCTCGGCAACCATGCACAGCGACTTGGCCGCCGAAGGCATACCCACCGCCAGCATCGACACCGTAGGCAGCAGCACTGCCAGCAGGAAAGCGTTGCGGCGGTCGCGCACCGCCAGCATCCCCGCCAGCAGCATCAGCAACATCGGGTTGAGTCGGTAGAGAGGCAGGGCGGTCAGGTGCGAAAGGGTGGGGACAAGACAAGCCGCACCCACAAGGGCGGTGTCAATCAAGGCGGCGCGCAGGGCACCCTCACGCTTGATAATTGTTGTAGTCATATCGTTAAAGTGTTTATCATTCAATAACTTTTCTTGTAGTAGACTGACAAAAGTCCGTCAAGGTACAAATTGCAAAGATACGAAAAAAAAACGAAACACCTCATATAAACCGAAAAGAAACTCAAAATAATGCAAAAAACAATTCGTAAAACAACACGGACAGACGTAACGCGGATGTATTACACTTTTTCCCCACTTGTTTAACACTTTTAAAGTGTAAAACAAGTGTAAAACAGGCGTATTTCAAACGTTATCCGATTGGGGAAAAGCGGAGGTCGTCTGTAATTATTTTTTTGATTGGAGTTTTATTCCTAAGAGTCAAGTTTTTTTCTTATCTTTGCATCGCAAAGAATTGTATACATGATATGAATAAGACTCTGAAAACCATTTTGGTAATTGTTGCGGCAGTGGCCGCATTTGTTGTTTTGACGCTGTTGTTCGGCACTCTTTTCGGCGGCTGCATTGCAAAGAATTATGTGAACGGCCACGGCGAGGAGCTGTTGGGACGCAAGATAGGTGTGGAGCGTGTGGGGATGAACCTCTTCACGGGCCATGTGTCGGTGAGGGATTTCGCGGTGTATGAGGACAACGGCACGGACCGCTTTGCAGGGTTCGATTCGCTGGATGTGGGTGTGAGCCTGCTGCGGCTGATAGGCAAGACGGTGTATGTGCGGGGGATTACCCTTTCGGGTTTGGATGTGGAGGTGCGGCAGGAGGGCGGCCATTTCAATTTCTCGAGTATCATTGAGCATTTCCAGAAAGACACTGTGGACGAGCCGGAGGACACCACCCCCAGCGGCTGGGTGGTGAGTATGCACAACATCCGGCTGGTGCGCGGAAGGTTGAATTATGCCGATGTGGACAAGGGGAGCAACTGGGGTTTCAACGACTTGGATTTGAAGATTCCCGATTTCACCGTGGGCGGCGAGGGACAGACCGATGCCGGCCTGACGCTGGCTTTTGCCGACGGCGGCTCGCTGATGGTGAACGCTGCCTTGAATCCGTCGACAAATGTGTTTGACCTTAAACTGGGCATTGAGGGCTTTGCCCTCGACCAGGTGAAGCCTTATCTTGTCGATGTGGCATACGTCGACAGGGTGAAGGGCCATCTGTCGGTGGATGCCGAGGCCGCCGGACGTCTGGACAGTTTGATGAATGCCACGATGTCGGTAAGGGCTAACCTCAACGGGGTTGACATCCGCGACAAGGAGCAGGCCTCGGTGTTGTCGTTGCGTCATTTGGGTGTGGATGTCGCCAAGATGGTGTTGAGCAAGAACCTGTTCGACATCAACAAGGTTGAGCTGAAAGGTCTCACAGCCCGCTATGAGTTGTTTAAGGACAGCACCAACACTTTCTCGCGCTTGTTGCGCAGGGCCGAGGAACAGGCCGACAGCACTGCGCAGGCCGCCCAGCCCGAGGAGCAGGACAGCGCCAAGGCTTCCCAGCCCGCAACTCCGTTGAAATTGCGGGTGGGACATGTGGATTTGTCGGAAATCAATTTCACTTTTGCCGACCATACGTTGCCCGACGACTTCGAATATGCAGTGAAGGATTTGCATCTTTCGGCCGACAATGTCACCACGTCGGGGAGCAACAACGCCCGTTTGCTGGCCACGCTGCCCAGTGGCGGCAAGGCCATTGTGAACTGGGAGGGTAATATCTCCGACTGGAAACAGTATCAGCGTCTGCGCCTCAACATCAAGGGGCTGCATCTTACAGACCTCAGTCCCTACATGGTGGCTTATTTCGGAATGCCTTTCACCGACGGCGTGTTCAGCTTTACTAGTCTTAACACCATCAACAATAGTAAGCTGAAAGGAGATAACCGCATCGATATTTTCAAGCCCACTTTGGGGGACAGCCGCGAGGACGTGAAGCCGCAATTGCGCCTGCCGGTGAGGGCGGCTTTGTATATCCTTAAGGACAAGAACGAGAAGGTGTTTCTGCCCGTGCCTGTGTCGGGCAATGTCGACAGCCCCAAGTTTAACTATTTCAAGTTGGTTTGGAAGACTTTGGGCAATCTTATCGTGAAGGTGGTGACCACTCCGGCACGTGCTTTCGACAGCCTGACGGTTGACGACAAGGGCAACCTGTTCATCGAGATTGATCCCGACGAGCGTGATTTCACGTCCGAGCAGTTTTACCAGATTGACAAGGTGGCCGAACTGGCAAAGATGGACAGGAATGTTGTCCTCAACCTTCATCTTGTCACCCGTCCCACCCACAACAGCCAGGTGGAGGAGAACCATGAACGCCGTAACAAGATTTTGCAGCACCATCTGGTGGAACTGGGCGTGCCGGAGAAGCAGTTCACCATCACCAAGGCCGAGCCGGACAAGAGTGTGAAGAAGGAGGGGTATGAATTGAAAATTGAGAATTGAAAATTGAAAAATGAATATGAAGCCGATTTGTATTTTTGTTGTGGCGATGATGCTGTTTGCCGTCGCCGATGCACAGAAGTTGTCTCCACGCCAGATGGAGGAGTATGCCATGGAATGGGCGTTGCAGATGACCGACCAGAAGTCGGTGCGCATTAGCCGTGTGGCGTTGAAGGATATGAGCGATGTCGCCGTTTTCAATATCGACGGCGGCGGCTTTGTGATAGTCAGCGGCGACAGCCGTGCGCGCAGGGTGCTTGGCTATTCCCGTACGGGGAATGTCGACCCTTCGGCCATGCCCGAGAATGTGAGGTATTGGCTTGGAGAATATCAGCATCAGCTGGAGCAGTTGGAGCAGCTGGGTGAGGAGGATTTTGCCGAGAGCCAGGTGGGGGATGCCGCCAAGGACGGTATGCCGGACAGTGTTGCCCCGTTGCTGGTGACGGAATGGAACCAGTACCGCTATGGTTACAATAGTCTTGTGCCGAGCGACAGCACTTACGCCGCCGACAGCACGATGGCGCGTTTCGAAGGGCATCCAACGGTAGGGTGTGCCGCTTTGGCCATGGCTCAGATTATGCGTTACTGGCAATTCCCGCAGCAAGGCTATGGGCATAATACCTATTCCTACGAGGGGCAGGACACTTGCTGGCGGTATGGCACTTTGAGTGTTGATTTCGGTTCGGCAACGTATGACTATTCCTTAATGCCCCGTAAATTATCCCTCACAAGCACTGCCGCCGAGGTTGAAGCGGTAGCCACCTTGCTGTATCATTGCGGTGTGGCGGGCTACATGAGGTATAATTCCGACTGCAAGGGCAGCTCGGGGGCAAGTATTCAGAACTGTCTGAATGGCATGATGCATTTTTTCCATTATAACCAGAACAGTCACATCGAATTCCGCAACAGCCATTCGTTCACGGAATGGAATAATATGATAAAGGCTGATTTGGCAGCTGGACGTCCGGTGTACTACGCAGGGCAGTCGTACCGCAACGACGACGAGGGGACAGTGGCCGGCGGACATGCTTTTGTGTTTGACGGATACGACAGCAACGGCCTGTTCCATGTCGACTGGGGCTGGGACGGCAACTGCAACGGCTATTATTCCACATCGGTTCTGCGCCCTTTGACGCAATACGATTTCAGTTCGATGCAGTACGCTGTCTTCAATCTCGAGCCGAGTTATTCCCATTTGGTTTTGGGGAGTGACCTGACCATGGACGAGCCTTGTTTCCAGCGTGGCGACAGTATCAGGGGGCAATACAGCATCACCAATGTGGGCGACAGTACAGGCAGCCTGTTCTTTGGGGTGAATCTTTATAGGGATGCGACTTATTACGGTTGTGTGGACGGTCGTCGTGTGACCGTTGCTCCTGGCGATACGGTTTGGTGCCGCTTTGCTTATCCGCTGGATTTGGAACCCGGCAGTTACAGTGCTGTGATGCAGTATAGCCGGGACTCGTTTTATGCCGGTATTCCCCATGACGAAACTTTGTATATGGAAGACTATGAACATGGCAACAGGGCTGACTTTGAGATAGTCGACAGTGCCTATAAGACGCTTACCAATTTGGTGGTGTTTGTACGTTTCAGCGGCGACAGGGAGATAGGAACCCAATTTATGATTTTCCGTAACATGTTTGGGAGTTCGTCGAAAAGTGTAGCGAAGTTCTTCGATGCCATGTCGTATGGACATATCCAATTCAATACTGTTTTCGCCCGCCAGAACCGCAGTGGGCAGATTACTTCATATACAGATCCTCTCACGCGGAACCATTTCCGCCCGTATAGTGAGGATAACCCAGAGGGGTACACAACACCCAATCCTCAAATTGGCATCTCGATGCTTGAGGCGCAGTTGATAGCCCGTATCGCTCATTATGTTGATTCGGCGCAATTGGTCGACGGCGATGTGGTTTTGGACGGTAACGGCGACGGGGATATAGACAATCTCTCTATTATCGTTAAGGGCGATGTGGACAGATGGGGAGAACTGTTGTGGCCCCACATGGAGTTTTTCCCACATGACTCGGTGGGTTATACAGTAACCATCAATGGAAAGAGGGTGAACGCTTTCAATTTCGAGTTTGAGGGGGCTGGGGATACCTATTTCTCGACAGACGTATTCTGCCACGAGATGTGTCATTCCATCGGTCTTCCCGATTTGTACCATTATAATAAGCACACGGGTGTGAACCCTGTGGCGTATGATTTGATGAGTACAGGCTCCATGTGCCAGCCTTCGGCCATCTACAAGCACAAGATACTCCATATTACGGGCGAACCTAAACAAATCACCCATGATGACACTTACTCGATATCCAGCAACGGCAGCTCGGCTGAGAACAATTTGTATTATATCAAGTCGGCCATTGATTCCAACCAGTGGTATACCATCGAATATCGTTATACCGGAGACCCCTTCGAGTCCTCACTTCCCGGCAGCGGGCTGGTGATTGGCCGCTGGATGGACACGGTGCCGCATGATATCAAGTGGAGCGGAAACTCTTTCTATGATTTCACCACTCGCCCCAATGCCTATTGGACTTTCCGTCCGGGAAGCAGTGTCGACTCGGTTGACGGATTTGTCCCTCAGACCCTCTTCTCGGCAGCGGAAGGCCGGACTGAGTTCGGCCCCAACACCGACCCTCATCCCTATCTGGCCGATGGTACGCCCGAGCGTTCGTTCCGTATCTATGACATCAACGAGCATGGCAGGACTTGCTTTTTCTCCGTGGCTTTCCTCGGCGATGGTGTCGATGAGCCTGAGGCGGATTGTGAAAGCGGGGTTGTCTTCCGGCTTTATCCCAACCCGGCCACGACCAGTGTCGAGGTGGAGTGGGTGAAGGATGTTGTTGCAGGCGGTGATTGCCAGGTGTCGATAATTGATGCCGTGGGACATGAACTGAAGAGAGTCCGTGTTGAAGGAGGCCGAGGATGTATAGACACGCGTGACTTGGCAGCAGGTTTTTATTTTGTAACGCTCATCACTTCGGAGGGAGTGGCTACGCAGAAACTAATTATAAGATAAATTGTCATGGGTTTAACAAGATTGATACTCACAGGCTTGGCTTGGGCCACTATGGGCCCCATCGGGGGGTTGATTGGCTTCCTTCTGGGTTCGGCAATTGAAGGTGGTTCATCTACGATATCCAACCAGCGGTTGGGAAGGAGTAATAGTTTTAAGGAGTCTGGCGGCACTCGGCATAACAGTCACCATGGCCCCTATCGCAATACCGGCACTCAGAATGATGTCAATGTGGCCCTGATCGTTTTGATAGCCGCAGTGATGAAGGCCGATGGCAAGGTGCTTCGTTCTGAGCTTGACTATGTGAAGCAGTTCCTTGCCAAAAACTACGGGGAAGAAAGAGGGAGGGAATACCTTTCCATGCTTCGCGAATTGGTTAAGCCGGAGACAAACATTGACGTTGAGGCTGTCTGTAAGCAGATAAAGCAGAATACCGACTACAGCACACGTTACCACATGATGGACTTCCTCTTCGGGTTGACGGTGGCCGACGTCTCCTACACCACCGACGAAAATACCATCATGAGGGTCATTGCTAAATCACTCGGCATCAGTTCGATGGACTTTTTATCCATCTTTAACCGCCACATCTACCGTAAAAGGGGGAATAATGGCGACAGTGGATATTCCAATAACAGCTCCTCGGGCAACTCATCTTCATACACCTCTGACCCCTATAAAGTGCTGGGTCTCGACAGTTCAGCCACCGATGAGGAGGTGAAGAAGGCCTACCGCCGTTTGGCAATGAAATATCACCCTGATAAGGTGGAGAATATGGGCGAGGAGGTGAAGAAGAATGCCGCAGCGCAATTCCGAAAAATAAACGAGGCTTACGAGCAGATAAAAACAAAACGGGGCATGAAATAGAAACCCCGTTGTCAAATGGTTAACATGGGAATTCATCGTATATTGTGTGAATTCCCATGTTTTGCTTTAGTTTCCAAAATTAGCTACGCCTGAGTTTTTTGTTTTCGATTTGAGGGATTTGTACAACTCACTCTGTACCTGGGTGCGGATGTTCATTTGGGCGAGTTTGTTTGGGTTTGCTTTGGGATAGACTCTGTTGGACAGGAAGATGTAAATCAAACCGCAGTCGGGGTCTACCCAAACCATGGTGCCTGTGAAGCCGGTGTGGCCGTAGCTGTCTTGAGAGGCTTCGTCGCAGGCGCTGCCCCCGTTGCCGTGGATGAGGGGTTTGTCGAAGCCCAGACCTCGTCGGCAACCCAGGGTGATGTAGTGGCGTTGGTTGAATATTTTGATGGTTTCGGCTTTGAGGTAACGTTTACCGTTGTAGGTGCCGCCATTGAGCAGCATTTGCAAGATTTTGGCAAGGTCATCGGCGGTGCTGAAGAGTCCGGCATGGCCGGAGACTCCGCCCATAGCGTAGGCGTTTTCGTCGTGGACAACACCACGTAGCAGTTTGTTGCGGTAGTGTTGGTCGAGTTCAGTGGGTGCGATAATGGCGGTGTCGATGCCGTGTTCGGTGGGATTAAAAAAGGTGTGGCGCAGTCCCATGGGGGAATAGAAATGACGTTGGACAAAGATGTCGAGCCTTTGGCCGGACACCTGTTGCACTAACTGCCCCAGTAGAATGAATCCCAAATCGCTATAGACGTATTCGCTTTTGGCGAGGAGGGGGGTGGCTGTGACCTGTTCGATGACACTTGAGAGGGGGTCGTCGGTGGTGGACGCTTTTTTCCAATAGGTGTCGAAAGCCTTGAGACGTGCCACATGGCTCATGGCCTGCATAATGGTTATTTTCTCCTTGTCGGTGTGCTTGAGGTAAGGGAGATAGCGGCTTAGCGGGTCGCTCAGCTTCACCTTCCCCGTTTCCACCAGTTTCATCATGGCCAGCGTTGTAGCCATCATTTTAGTAACCGAGGCGAGGTCGTAGACTGTGTTCATAGTGATGGCAGGGGAGTTGCTGTCGTAAGTTTGGTGGCCAAAGGCTTTGCGATAAAGTATTCGGCCGTTCTGCATGGCGAGAACTTGGCAACCGGGGTAGGCACCTTTTGCAATGCCGTCGTTGACAATACTGTCGATTTTTGAATAGACAACGGTGTTCAAAGCACGAACTATTGAGTCGCATCGCAGGCTGTCCTGAGAGGTCGGCACATGCCATTTGTCGGGATGGAGGTCGGCACATCCGTGATAGTATTTGGTGCGAAGGACACGACGGCAGCGCATATCGATTAGTTTCTGAAGGTCGTTGTCGTTTTCGGCTGCGGCACAGATGGTGTTAATGGCAGTGGGGACGTCGGGGGGGAGGAGCAGGATGTCGGAGCCGGCCATGAGAGCGGCGAGCGACTCTTGTCCATCTTTATAGTATTTGGTGACCCCTTTCATGTCCAGACCATCGGTGATAACCATTCCGTTAAAGCCGAGTTTTTTACGAAGAACGTCGCCAACAATGGAACTGGAAAGAGACGACGGGTGGTTTTTCTGTTTCTCGTAGGCGTTGACTTGCAGGTGGGCAGTCATTACGCCCTCGACACCGGCATCAATGAGCTGTTTGAACGGGTAGAGGTCTACGGTGTCCATATAGGCGCGGGTATGATTGATGACCGGGAGGTCGATATGACTGTCGGTCTCGGTGTCGCCATGCCCTGGGAAGTGTTTTGCCACAGCCATGACTCCTTGGCTTTGGAGGCCTTTCATGTATTGTATTCCCAGGCTTGCCACCCTTTTAGGATTGTCGCTGAAGGAGCGGGGGCCGATGACGGGGTTGTTGGGGTTGCTGTTGATGTCTACCACAGGCGCAAAGTTGACGTGGATGCCCATGTTGCGGCATTGTGCACCTATCTCGCGGCCCATGTCGAAAAGCAGGGTGTCCATTTCGGGAGGCAGGGTTCCCCAATCGCCGTTGAGGGGGAATGAATAGCAGTCTTTCAGGCGCATCCCCAGACCCCATTCGGCATCGATGCAAACAAGCAGAGGCACGGTGCTCAGGCTCTGGAAACGCCTGATGAGGGGAAGGGTTTTGGCGGCTGTGCCTACGAAAAAGCAGACTCCTCCCACTTCGGTTTCGCGCAGCAATTGTTCGAAATCGCGCTGTTTCTTTCCCTCAAGGTCGAGAGGCACACGGATAACCATCAACTGCGCTACCTTTTGCCGAAGGCTCATGTCTTTCATCGCGGCATCCACCCATAGGGTAGCCATGCGTGGTGAATTATTTTTGGACGTTATCCCGTTCGGATGGCTCTTGCGGGACGACCGTTTCATGCCGCGCACCTGGCCGAGGCTCACAGACGAACCCAGCAACATCGCAACACACAACAAGACAAGTGTTTTTTTCATCTTCACCCGAAAAATTATTTTTGCAAATATACACGAAAAATCCGACTCTTTGAGTCCTGCAAATGTTAAATATTCTATTATTCGGAATAAATATGTATATTTGCAGAATAATTGTAAATTAATACAAACTAAATATTTTATTGATATGCAAAGAGATACTGCAATTTTTGATCTCATCCAGAAGGAAAGAGAACGCCAAACCAAAGGCATCGAACTGATTGCCTCCGAAAATTTCGTGAGCGACCAGGTCATGGAAGCCATGGGTTCCGTTATGACCAACAAATACGCCGAGGGCTATCCCGGAAAACGTTATTATGGCGGTTGCCAGATTGTTGACCAGAGCGAGACCATCGCCATCGAGCGTGCCAAACAGCTCTACGGAGCCTGCTGGGCCAACGTGCAGCCCCATAGCGGTGCTCAGGCCAATATGGCTGTATTCCTGGCTTGCCTCAACAGCGGCGACACTTTTATGGGCATGGACCTCAACCACGGCGGTCACCTCAGCCACGGCAGCCCCGTCAACTTCTCCGGCATCAACTACAAGGTGGTTGGCTATCAGGTGAAGGAAGAGACCGGTACCGTTGACTATGAGGACATGGAGAAAAAGGCCCTCGAGTATCATCCCAAGCTCATCATCGGTGGCGGTTCCGCTTATAGCCGCGACTGGGATTGGGCTCGTATGCGTGAGATTGCCGACAAAATCGGTGCCATCCTCATGGGCGACATCAGTCACCCCTCCGGCCTTATTGCCAAGGGATACCTGAACAATGCCGTCAAGTACTGCCACATCGTCACCACCACCACCCACAAGACCCTCCGCGGACCTCGCGGCGGTATGATTCTCATGGGTGAGGACTTTGACAATCCTTGGGGCAAGACCACCCCGAAGGGTGAAATCAAGAAGATGAGTGCTCTGCTCGACAGCGCCGTCTTCCCCGGCACCCAGGGCGGTCCTCTGGAGCACGTCATCGCTGCCAAGGCTGTTGCCTTCGGCGAGGCTCTT
>JAEEGL012698046.1_pt1 | contig 26540 bp, 21 predicted proteins | sample 9134231 | NCBI WGS metagenome assembly JAEEGL01 (sample SAMN16246548, study PRJNA631951) | gut metagenome | biome: gut microbiome; feature: rumen; material: fiber-attached | host: Bos | place: Iran: Karaj | collected 2018-10 | reverse complement strand
GTAAAAGCGGCAGACGAGGTTCACGATAGTGGACTTGCCCGCGCCGGTCTCGCCGACGAGCGCAACGGTCTCGCCCGCCTTAACGTCGAGGTCGAAGTGCTCGAGCACCTTTTCGCCCTCCTTATAGGCAAAGCTGACGTCCTCGAACCTGACCGCGCCGCGCAGCTCCTCCCAGTTCTCTCTTTTGGGATCGAAGCTCGTGCCGTATTTCTCTATTACGGCGTCGGTATCGGAGATCTCGCAGGGCGTGTCGATCAGCGTGATAACGCGCTCCGCGGAGGCCTGAGCCGACTGCATCTCGGCGAATATGCCGGCGAGCTGCTGAATGGGGTCGAATATGCCCGTGGAGTAGGATATGAACAGCGCGAGAGTACCGACGGTGATGCCGCCCATGAACGCCCAGGTGCCGGTGACTCCGACTCCGCCCGCCCAGAGCGCCATGCCGGTGCCGACCGCGCCGAGGCACATGACTATGGGCGTGAACATGGCGGAGAGCACGGCGGCCTTCACGGACGATCTGCGCATCTCGCCCGTCTCGCGCCTGAACTCCGCGGAGTTCTTATCCTCCCTTACGAGCGTCTTGGTCGTTACCGCGCCCATAATGCCCTCGTTGAGCGCGCCGGTTATCCTGGAGTTCTGCTTCCTTACGTCGCGGTAATGTCTGAGTATCTTCTTCTGGAAGTACACGCAGATGACCGCGAGAGGCGGGAGCACGGCTATGACGAGCACGGCGAGCTTCCAGTTGACGGAGAGCATTATCGCGATTATGCCGAGCACGTACGCGCTCGACCAGAGTATGTCGACCACGCTCCATGCGATCAGCTCGGAGAGCCTTCCGACGTCGGAGACCATGCGCGCCATTATATAGCCGACCGCGGTCTTGTCGTAATAGGAGAAGGACAGCTCCTGGAGCTTTTTGAATGCGTCCTGCCTTATGTCGTAGGCGATGTTCATCTCGAGCCTGCCGGAGCCGATTATGAACAGCATAACGCCTATCATCTGCAGTATTATCGCGGCGGCGTAGACTATGACGAAGGGGAGTATCCTCTCCGTATGCGCGCCGGTGATTATGCTGTCTATCGCATAGCGCGTGAGCAGCGGATAGAGAAGGTCTATCGCGGCGACGACCGCAAGCGCGGCTATCGTGCGGATAAGAAGACCCTTGGAACGGAGACCGTATTTAATAAGCCTCTTCCAGAGCTTGAAATCGACCTTCTTATCGAATTCCTGTTCCTGAAGCGCGGAGATATCGGATTCCATCAAGCCTCGCCTCCTTCCTCTGTGAGTTCGTTTTCGAGCATGTTCTGTATGCCCGCGATACGCTTGTAGAGCCCTTCGCGGCGTATGAGCTCCTCATGCGTGCCCTGCTCGACGAGACGGCCGTGCTCGAGAACGAGTATCCTGTCCGCCGTCGAGAGGGTGGTAATGCGGTGGGAGATTATGAAAGTGGTGCAGCTCCCCCGCCTCTTCATGAGCGCCGCGCGTATCGACGCGTCGGTCTCGGTATCGACCGCACTCATGGAGTCGTCGAGTATGATTATCGGAGCGTCCTGCATGAGCATCCTCGCTATCGCGACGCGCTGCTTCTGCCCGCCCGAGAGCGTAACTCCGCGCTCGCCGACGACCGTGTCGTAGCCCTTTTCGAAGCCCATCACGACGTCGTGTACGGAGGCGACCTTCGCGGCCTCGTGCACCTTCTCCTCGGACGCGTCGGGCTCGACTATCCTGATGTTGTCGAGTATCGTGCGCGAATAGAGGAACGGCTCCTGGAGCACTATGCCGATGTTCCTCCTCAGATGATGGCGCTCTATGTCGTTGACGTTCACGCCGTCTATCGTGATCTCGCCGTCCGTGACGGTGTAGAGCCTCTGCAGGAGCTGCACGAGGCTGGACTTGCCGCTGCCGGTCGAGCCGAGGATCGCGACGGTCTCGCCGTGCGCGGCCTTGAAGCTCACGCCGTCGAGCACCTTCTCGGTGCCGTCCGAATAGGAGAAGCTGACGTTCCTGAACTCAATATCGCCCTTTATCTCGGGAGTCAGCGCAAGGCCGGGCTCCGTCTCAACGGGCGCCTTCATGATCTCGTCGAGCCTTCCGAGCGATACGGAAGCCTTGCCGAGATCGGCGAGTATGCGGCCGAGCTGACGCACGGGCCAGGTGAGCATGGCGGTATACGAGGTGAACACCAGCACCTCGCCGACGGATATCCTGCCCTTGATCGCGAAAACCACGCCGACGGCGAGCGAGATCATTATCTGCATGTATCCGAGGCAGTCCGAAGCGGACCAGAAGTAGCCCATCAGCGCGTTGAGGCGAAGGTTCTTCTTTTTGAAATCGGCGTTCTTAGCCGTGAAATTGTCGAGCTCGCGCCTCTGCTGTCCGAAAGCGCGCACCACGCGCACGCCCGTCAGGTTCTCCTGTATGGCGGCGGAGAGCTTTCCCTCGGCCTCGTCGGATTCGGTAAAGGCGTTTTTGACAGCCTTGAAGTAGATGAAGCTCGAGAGGGCGAGCACCGGCATCAGTATTACCGACCAGAGCGTGAGCATCGGGTCGATGTAGATCATGATCGCCGCAGCGGCGATGACCATGAGCACGGTCCTGATTATCTCGAGGAGCTGGTTCTGTATGAAGCGCTTGATCGTGTCGACGTCCGAGGTGCATCTCTGCACGAGATCGCCCGTCGAAACGTGCTTGTGGTAGTCGAAAGGCACGTTCGCGAGATGCTCGTAGAGATCGTCGCGCATGTTCTTCGCCATCGTCTCGCCCGCGCCTGCGATGCAGCTTCGCCTCAGGAAGGTGCCGAGGGCGTTCACGGCGGTCGCGAGCAGCAGGAGCAGCGCCATGATGTAGAGGTGCGTAAGAAGGAACTCCCTGCCTCCGGCAGATTCGATCCGGTCGAGTATCGCCTGCGGCACCTTGCTCTCGGCAGCCTCGTAGCCCTCCTCCGCGAACGGGATAAGGACGTAGTCGATAGTGAAGCTCGTCACGATCGGGATGAGATATCCCGATACTACCGCGACGATGAGCGCGATCGCCGCGATGACGAAATACTTCCCCGTCCCGCGCATGAAGCGCGCGGCGAGCCTGTAATTGATCTTTTGCTTTTCTTTCTTTATATTTTCGTTCTTTGCTGTTTCCATGGTTCCTCCGGCACATAAAAAGCCACGGGCATTATTTCGCCCGTGGCCGAGTGCATCCCTTCCGGCGCGGAATCATACCGCAGGCCGCACAAAATAGCTTCGGGCAGTTGAGTTATTGTTTTTACGAACGCGCATCTTCGGCGGCCTCCTTTCATGATATTTCCAGCACAGTATAACTCAAAGGGAGGCAATAAGCAAGAGGAAGAAAAGATATATTAATTCGCCCGCTGCGTTCCCGATCAAATATATTCTTCCGCCGCCCCTTATAGCTGTTGACATACGGAGGCATACTGAATATAATAAGCCTTGTTAGCACTCAAGGGTTTAGAGTGCTAACAACCGACAGCATCCGATCAAAAATGTATTCATATAGGAGGAAACAAGGATATGAAACTCAGACCGTTATCCGACAGAGTCGTGATCAAGTCCCTTGAGGCCGAGGAGACCACCGCTTCCGGCTTCATACTTACGGGGAACGCCAAGGAAAAGCCGCAGATGGCGGAAGTCATCGCGGTAGGCCCCGGCGGCGTTGTTGACGGCAAGGAGGTCGTCATGAACGTCAAGGTCGGCGACAAGGTATTCTACTCCAAGTACGCGGGCACCGAGATCAAGATGGACGGTACGGAGTACATCATCGTCCGCCAGAACGACATTCTGGCTGTCGTTGAGGACTAATAAGGAGGAAAAACATCATGGCAAAGCAGATAAAATACGGCGAGGACGCAAGGCGTTCTCTTGAAAAGGGCCTCGATACGCTGGCCGATACCGTTAAGATCACTCTCGGGCCGAAGGGCCGCAACGTAGTTCTCGACAAGAAGTACGGCGCTCCGCTCATCACCAACGACGGCGTGACCATCGCCAAGGAGATCGAGCTCGAGGATCCCTTCGAGAACATGGGCGCACAGCTCGTCAAGGAAGTCGCCACGAAGACCAACGACGTAGCGGGCGACGGCACCACCACCGCCACCCTGCTCGCGCAGGCCATCGTCCGCGAGGGCATGAAGAACGTCGCGGCGGGCGCGAACCCCATGGTCCTCAAGCGCGGCATCGAGAAGGCCGTCGACGAGGCGGTCGCGGGCCTCAAGGAGATCTCCAGGCCCGTCGCCGGCAAGGGCGAGATCGCTCAGGTCGCCTCCATCTCCGCATCGGACGAGCGCATAGGCACTCTGATCTCCGACGCTATGGAGAAGGTCGGCAACGACGGCGTTATCACCGTCGAAGAGGGCAAGACCATGAAGACCGAGCTCCGCTTCACCGAGGGCATGCAGTTCGACCGCGGCTACGCTTCCGCTTACATGGTGACCGATCCCGACAAGATGGAAGCCGTTCTCGACGATCCCTACATCCTCATCACCGAGAAGAAGATCACCAACATCCAGGACATCCTCCCCGTGCTCGAGCAGATCGCCAAGCAGGGCAGGAAGCTCCTGATAATCGCCGAGGACGTCGAGGGCGACGCGCTCGCGACCCTCGTCGTCAATAAGCTCCGCGGCATATTCACCTGCGTTGCCGTCAAGGCTCCCGGCTTCGGCGACAGGCGCAAGGAGATGCTCAAGGATATCGCCGTTCTCACCGGCGGCGAGGTCATTTCCGACGAGCTCGGCATGGATCTCAAGGACGCGACGGTCGCTCAGCTCGGCTCCGCGCGTCAGGTCAAGGTCGACAAGGAGTCCACGACCATCGTCGAGGGCGCCGGCGGCAAGGAAGAGATCGCGGCCCGCGTAAAGACCATCAGGGCGCAGATCGCCGAGACCAAGTCCGATTACGACAAGGAAAAGCTCCAGGAGCGCCTTGCGAAGCTCGGCGGCGGCGTCGCCGTCATCTCCGTCGGCGCTGCGACCGAGCCCGAGATGAAGGAGATCAAGCTCCGCATCGAGGACGCTCTCAACGCCACCAAGGCCGCCGTTGAAGAGGGCATAGTTCCCGGCGGCGGAGTCGCGCTGATCAACGTCATCAACCGCGTCAAGATGCTCGAGGAGAACACCGCGGGCGACGAGAAGACGGGCGTACAGATCATCGTGCGCGCGCTCGAGGAGCCCCTCCGCCAGATCGCCGCGAACGCCGGTCTCGAGGGCAGCGTGATCGTCGCCAACGTCAGGAACCACGGCGCGCGCGGCTACGGCTACGACGCGGCTAAGGACGAATACGGCATGATGTTCGAGAAGGGCATCATCGACCCGACCAAGGTCACGAGGAGCGCTCTCCAGAACGCCGCCTCCGTCGCGGCTATGGTGCTCACCACCGAGAGCCTCGTCACCGACATCCCCAAGCCCGAACCCGCAATGCCCGCCGGCGATCCCGGCATGGGCGGAATGTATTGATAAAGGATCGGGCGAAGTTCCGAGGACCCGCCGTCTCCCCCGTCTTCGGGGAGACGGCTTTTTTTCATCCCGCGGAGCAAGGCGCGCGCTCCTTTCAGGCGCTTTATATGCGCGGGGCTTCGGGCTCCAGAGCCGGGCTCAGTATCTTCCCGCCGCGGTGCCCGCCGAGACCGAGAGCGGGGCGTTGAACAGGCAGGTCTTGAGATACCCGCCGGGGTTCACGATATCCCGCGCCTTTATCTTCGCGTACACCTCGTCGAGGCAGTCGCTGTCGAGCATATTCAGCCTCCTTCGCACCTCCTCGCGCGGCACCTCGCGTCCGTTTATCCTCGTCGATCCGGCTTCCCACATCTCGGTGAGCGCGATCACGAGCGCCTTCGCGTAATCCGCGTTCTCGGGCTCGTAGCACTCGGGCTCGAGCCTGAACATGAGCCTCGCGAGACCCGCTTCGTCGTCCGCGCCGCCGTTCTCCTCCGCTTCGCCGCCTGCTCCGGAAGAACCGCCGCCTTCGGGCTCCGCTCTTTCAGCCGCTTTTGCCGTCCGCTCTCCCGAGGGCTTTCTGCCGAAGACTCCCGTTTTGAGACGGTAGACGTTCGAAAGCCTTCCCGAAGCCGCGTTCTGTCTCCTCTTCTTCTCGATCAAGCCGAGTCCAACGAGTTCGGATATCGCCCTCAGTACAGTGCTTTTCGAGATCCCGCAGGACGCTCCTATGCTCTTGAGCGAGGGAAAGCTCTCGCCTTCTTTGTTCGAACAGTAGCTCAGATAGGTGTAGACCGCCAGTCCCGCGCTGCTCAAACTCTCCCTCCAAAGCTCCGTGCTTACGTAAAATACTTCTCTTTTTTTGTACTTTCCATCCATCGATATCATTTATTGACCGACCGACAGGCCGGCATATTATTTATAATTCATTATTTATAGGGTCCGATCCTGAATATAGGGGGGCGTCATATTTATACAGGCCGGTGTCATATCCGGACCATGGCCCTGTTAATATTATAGCACATTTGTTCTTATTCTGTCAAGCCGCTTCGTCCGGAGCAGCGCAGGGAGCAATGCCCGCCGGCGATCCCCGCACGGGCGGAACGAATCGATCCGGACTCTCCCGGTCTTAAGCTTTGAAGCCCGCAAAGAACCTGCCGCAATCGAACAAAAAAAGCGCCTTGCGGGAAAACCGCGGGGCGCATAAAAAGCCTTCCCCTCACTGCGGCGGGGAGAAGGCTTTCGGTTTACGGCGTCAAGCGTCCGCCCGACGGATCGTTTCTCAGAACCTGAAATAGATGAACGGGTTATATCCGCTCGAGACGAGGGAAGCGATCGAGAGCGCGAGGCAGGCGAGCACGAGCGCGATATCGACGTACTCGATCCAGGTTTTCCCGTTGAAGCGCTTCCTGACATTTGCGAAGAAGGGAGTCGCGGCGAGAACGGCGACTATGAACAGAGGAAGGTACGAGAGGATGTAGACGAGCGCTTCGTGCGAGACTATGCCCTTCGTAAAATCGAACAGCGACGCGATGTACGCGGGCAGATTGCCCATATCCGTGAAGTCGAATATCATCATGCTGAGCCCGATTATAAACAGGGTATAGACGTGGCGGAAGAAGCGCGGTATCTTCTTGAGGATCTTGCCTATGAAGAGCTTCTCCATTATTATGAAGAATGCGAGCCACAGCCCCCAGAGCACGTAGTTCCAGTTCGCGCCGTGCCAAAGGCCGGTCAGCGCCCAGACGATGACCGTGTTGAGTATCTGCCTCGCGGGGCCCTTGCGGTTGCCGCCGAGGGGATAATAGACGTACTCGCGGAACCATGTCGAGAGCGAGATATGCCAGCGGCGGTAGAACTCGGACGCGCTCTGCGCGATATAGGGATAATCGAAGTTCTTGAGGAACTCGAAGCCGAACATCCTGCCGAGGCCTATCGCCATGTCGGAATAGCCGGAGAAGTCGAAATAGAGCTGCAGGCAGTACACCGCAAGGCCGAACCACGAGCCGAGCGGCCCGTTGGTCGCGGAGGAGCCGCGGAGTATCACCCAGAGCGCTGAGAGCTGGTTGGCGAGCAGGACCTTTTTGGCGAGGCCGACCGCGAACTGCTTTATGCCCGAGGAGATCTGCGAAACGCTCTCCTGCCTCCCGAGCATCTGATCCTCAATGTCCTTATAGCGGACGATCGGGCCCGCGATGAGCTGCGGGAAAAGCGCGACGTAAGTGCCGAAGAGCATGGGGTTCTTCTGCACGCGGGTGTCCTTCCTGTAAACGTCTATGACGTAGCTCATGGCCTGGAAGGTGTAGAACGATATGCCTATCGGCAGCATGTTCTCCACGCCTATCCTGACGCTCCTGAGCTGCGGTATGAGGCCGCTCAGGGCCTTATAGAGCATCTCCTTCGCAATGGGGGTCGGAACGCCGCTCATGGCGGGTATGAGCGCCTTGAGAGTGTCGAACACGAGAGGCGTGTATTTGAACACCCCGAGCATGAGGAGGTTGACGACTATCGCGATGACGAGCGCGGCCTTGGCTCCGCCGGGCTTCCCCTTATCCCTGCACCTGCCGATAACGACTCCCGCGAGGTAGTTCATCGCGATCGAGAAGAGCATTATGAAAACGCATATCGGCTCTCCCCACGCATAGAAGAACAGGCTCGCAACGCACAGGACGATATTGCGGTACGTCCTTAAAGCCACCCTGTTTTTCAACGGGAGGGCATAATAAAGTATCAGTACCGCAGTCAGGAATACGGCTAAAAACAGCAGGCTTGAAAAGATCATTACTTGATATTCTTATTGATAACGGTCATCATATCGGCATAGCCTTCGCCGACGCAGTAGCAGACCCAGCTTGCCGAGGAAACGACCTCTGCGCCCTTGAGCTTTGCGGCCTGTTCGGGGGAATAGGTCTCGGTGAGGGCGAGCTGCCTCGCGACCCTGTCCTCGAATATCTTCTTGAGCGTCTCGGCATAGGCGGGATCGCTCACCTTGAATATCGCGCACTCGTCGGCGTTGATGGGGGGGTTCTCTGACATGTACCATGCGGATTCGGCTATCTTGGAGGAGTCGATGCCGTAGATATCGCCGTAATCCCTCGCGGGAACGGCTGTCATCGGGCCGAAGCCGGAGACGGCCTTGACCTGCTCCCAGAGCTCGGAGGCGGAGACGTTCGCAGCGGGCTTGGGCCCGTTATTATCGTTACAGGCGGCGAAAGCAATCACCGAGAGCAGCATCACTGCCGCGAGAATGATCGTAAGCGCTTTTTTCATGTTGTTCGTCCTTTCGAAATCAAAATGGTCTTTGGCTTTTTGTTCAATATCCGTATTTGATATGGTGCGCGGCGTAGCTCCTCAGTATGACCGACCATACGTCGTAGGCGGCGTAGGTCTGATGCACGAAGTTGTCGGAGCAGTACTCGGGCTTGAGATACCCGTCGGGACCGACGAGATGGCTGGCTATATCGAGATAGTCGTAGCCCTTCCTCTCGCACATCTCCTTAAGCTTGCCGTTGAGCGTGCGCAGGTTCTCGTTCGTGAGCGCCTTCATCTTGGAATCGTCGATGAGATACATCGCGCTGATTATGCAGATCTCGGCGTCGGGCGACTGGGCGACGATCTTGTCGACCACGGTCTCGTAGTTCTGCGCGGTGCCGTCGATGCCGTATATCGCGAGATCGTTCACGCCGAAGCAGATTATGACCTTCTTTGCGCCCATCATCTGCACGGAATCCCAGAGATAGTGCTGCTGTCCCTGGTAGAGGGGATGCAGGCTGTTGGCGCTGATGGGCTCGAGCGCGTGACCGGTGCCGTAGCTGCCCTCGCAGAGGAAATGCGTCTGACCGAAGAAGTTGGGATCCGACTCAAGCTTGTGGTTGTTGTAATTCTTCCAGCCGAGCACTATCGAGTCGCCGATGAACACCGCGTCGGAGAACCACGCCTCCGCGTCCGCCGTGCTTACGCCGTACATATCGGTCGGGCAGACGTTGAGCCAGAGCACCTGGCCCGGAGGAAGCTGATCGGGGACCTTCGTGGGTTCGGGCGTGAGGTCCGGATCCGGAGTGGGCGCGTCGGTCGGCGCATCGGTCGGCGCAAAGGTGACGGCGGGATCGTCCGTCGTGAGAGCGGGCGAACCCGTCTCGCCGGGATCGCCGATATCGACTATCACCTCGGGACCGTGCGTGCAGCCGGCCGCGAAGAGCATTGCGAAAACGAGCGATATGATAAAGAATCTTTTCATCAAAACAAACGGTTTCTCCTGATATATTGGGCGGACATAGTCCACCTGCATACTATACTACCATATGTTGGGGGAAAAGTCAATAGAGGCGGCGAACAGCCCGCTGCCCGCCGCCCGACTCTGCGCTCTTTGCTCTCCCGGCTATCCCGCAGGATACTCCTCCAGGCAAATGCCGTGCTCGTACATGTATCGCGCGGCCTCTTTGCCGACGTAGCGGAAATGCCACGGCTCGTAAACCACGCCCGTGATATCCTGCTTGTCCTCGGGATAGCGGAGCACGAAGCCGAACCTCCACGCGTTCTCACGGAGCCATATCCCCTCCGGCGTCCTGTCGAAGCCGTCGTCGGAATGAGGGTGAGCGGGACTCAGTATGTCGAACGCGAGACCCGTTATGTGCTCCGAGCAGGCGGGCGGCATGACTTTCAGGGGCTCGCCGTTCTTCCCGTAGCCGGGATCCTCCGCGAGCTTCGACGACCATATTATATCCTGCTCCTTCAGGGATCGGAACGCGCTCGCGACCGTGAAGGTGAGGCTGCCTTCCTCCTCCATTGCTGCGAGGAACATCTCGTTGAGAGCGCGTATCGCCGTCTCGTCCGCGTGGCGGCGGCTGTCGCAGACGACGTTCCGGGCAGTCAGGAGCTCGGAGATATTGACGACCTGCGGCTCCCGGTACATGGGATGCGTGAGATTAACGAGCACGAGGAAGGGGTCCGAGGCCGGAGAGGGCGCGTTCGTCGGCAGCGGAGATTCAGAAGGCTCCGCGGTGTCCGCCGGCGCGGCGGTGAAGAGCTCCGCGGGCGAGCCCGTGATCTCCAAAGGCGCGCCGGAAGACGCGTCCAGCGCGGAAGCCTCCGTCGCTCCTACCGCTCCTCTCAGGCCGATATAGAAGCCAAGAGCGGCGAGAGCCGTGCCGAAGACCGCGAAAAAGACGTAAAACAGTATCCGCCTGGTCATATGAAAAAAGCTCCTTTTCTTTCGTTACGGCGAAAGTATAAAGGAGCGATGTCATCAAAGTATTGCGGAGTTGCGTAGGAGTTGTAAAAACGCGGGATCTTAATCACTTTCTCCCGTCACTTCGTCGGTTCGGCGGACGGTATCTTCTCGGTCTCCGCGGCGACGCCGGATTCTCCCGAGCTGTGCGCGCTGATATGGAAGCGCACGCTCCTTTCACGGAAGGTCGATTCGAGCGAGAGGCTGACGTTCCCGAAGTTCATCGTGACGAAATCGCCGACTATGCTCCCCGTGAACCTTTCCCTTGCGGAGAGGCCGAGATAGGAGGCGAAAGCCCAGAGTATCCCGTAACCGTCTATTTCGGGATCGAAGTACGCGCCGGAAATGCTTATAAGGAGGTCGATTATCCTTCCCGTCGACGAATCGGCGAGTATGTCGACGCTGCCGCGCAGATCGTATCCGGCTATCCAAAGCCTGATCGAAACGACTCCGATATCCTCCGCCTCGCTTGCCGGGCGTGTGAGACCGTCGCTGAGGAATCCGGTCTTGAACGCTCCCGACGCCGAGACGCTCGCGACCTCCGATTCGCCCATGACGAACCAGCCGAGCGCGGGCGGCAGAACGCCGACGTCGATCATCCTGCTGAGCTGATCGTCCGCGTAGATCTTCGCCTTGCGGAAGAACTCCCTTCCGAGGATCCTGAAATCGTCCGACTTCTGCGAGCCGGCGAAATCGAGCAGGTAGGAAAGCCGCTTTTCGGCAGGCGTTTCGGGATAGTCCGGATCGGCGGTGGAGAAGCCCGTTCCGCCTATGCTGACCTCCGACCACTCGCCCGCAAGATAATCCTTCTCCTTCTCCTTCAAAAGCCTTGCGGGGAGAAGGAGCCCTGCGGCGGTTATGAGCGCTGCGAGCGAGACCCCGAGCGCGTTTATAAGACGGGGTCTATTCATGCGCCGCCTCCTCCGCGGATCTTAAGAGCGCGAAGGAGACCCTCGTGCCCTTCCCCACCTCGCTCTCGAACTTCAGCTCCGTGCCGTGCACGGCGGCTATCCTCGACGCTATCGCGAGCCCGAGACCCGCGCCGTGCTCCTTTCTGGAGCGGGATTTATCAACCATGTAAAATGCCTCGGTGATCCTTTCGAGCTGATCCTCCGGTATGCCGCCTCCGTCGTCCGCGACTCCGACGACGTAGCTTCCGCCCTTCTTTGAGCCCTCGACGGCGATATGCTCCGCTCCGGCTTTGGCGGCGTTGTCGATCAGGTTGAGCATGAGCGTCTTGAATAGATCGAACTCGATCCTGACGTAATCCGCCGCGACGGAGAGCGAGAGCTCCGCGCCCTTCTTCTCAAGCATCGGAGCGGCTGTCGCTGCGATGTCCTCCATCACCTCGTCTGCGCGCATCTCGACGAGCGTGAAGTCCTGCTTCTCGAGGACTATGAGCTCCATGAGCTTCAAGGACAGCGCTTCGAGGCGCATGCCCTCGTTGAGTATGTATCCCGCGGCCTCGTGCACCTCGTCGGGTGAGAGCTCCTTCTTCTGATAGATCATGTCGGCGTAGCCTATTACCGACGTGAGCGGCGTCTTCAGCTCGTGCGCGAAGCTCGAAGTGAAGTCGTCCTTCTGCTTCGCAGCGAGCTCGAGACCCGAGATGGTCGATTCGATGGTGTCCGCCATCGAGTTGAAGCTCTTCGAGAGCTCGCCTATCTCGTCGCCGCCCTTTTCGGGGATCCTCTCGCCGAGATTGCCCTCCGCGAAGCGGCGCGTCGACCGCGTCAGCCGGTTTATGGGCTTGGTGATCGCGAACGAGAACAGCGCCATCACGAGCGCGCCCAGAAGCTCCGTGACGATATACGCCGCGAAAAAGCTCCGCTCCATCGTGTGCTTTTCCTCGAGCACCCTCGTCACGTCGCGTGCGGTGACGAGCAAAAGCGTCCTTCCGTTCTGGCAGAACCTGCCGGCGGAGGTCAGCATGACCCTGCCGTCCTTCCCGTCGTTCATGAGCTTGACCTCGTCTATGCCCGCGGACGCCGCCGGGTCGAAGGACGTGCCGTCGGGGAAAGTCGAGTAGATCACCTCGCCCTTCTCGTTGATGAGCGCGGCCTTCTCCGCCGTCGACATCGAGGAAAAGCTCCTCGCGGCTATGGGCTCGAGCCTCGCGTCGCTGAGATCGTTCTTCGACGAGGCGGCGAGCATCTCGGATCTGAGGACGAGCCTCACGAGCTCGAAGCGCGAGAGCGCGTTCTCGTTCTCGTGAGATACGGCGGAATTGAAGCTGCCGGAGATCATCGCGTATCCCAGCACTGCGAGCGCCGCCGTTATGACGGTTATGGAGCATAAGAATATTTTGGTAAAGAGCTTCAAGCTATACCTCGAGACGGTAGCCTATGCGGAAGACCGTCTTGATCCTGTCCTCCCAGCCGAGCTTCTTCCGAAGCCTCTGGATATGCGAATCGAGCGTGCGCGTTTCTCCGGTGAACTCCTCGTTCCACACGTTCTCGTAGAGCCTTTCGCGCGAGAGGGCTATGTTCTTGTTCCTTACGAGCTCGACAAGAAGATCGAACTCCTTTATGGTAAGATCGACCGGCGCGCCGTCCTTTTTGACCGTATGCGATTCGGTGTTGATCTCAACGCCGTATATGCTGAACTCGGTCTGCGTCTTTCCCGTGCGGCGCAGCACGGCCTCGACGCGGGCAAGGAGCTCGCCTATCTGGAACGGCTTGACTATGTAATCGTCCGCGCCGAGCCTGAGCCCCTTAATGCGGTCCTCGACCGAGCCCTTCGCGGTTATGAATATGACGGGAGTATCGCCGTATTTTATGTATTCGAGCAGCTCGTAGCCGTCGACTCCGGGCAGCATTATGTCGAGGAGCACGAGATCGAAGTCGCGTTCCTCGAGTATGTCCGCGGCCTCGCTGCCGTCGGATACCTGCGTGCAGGAATAGCCCTCGGCGGTGAGATTGACCGCGATGAGATTCGATATGGCTTTTTCGTCTTCGACAATAAGAACGCTTAACATGACGACCTCCCCCGATATGATAGCATGATTATACGGAGGAGTTGTTACGGAGTTGTTAATTATTCGCGCGCCGCCGCGGAGGCTGTAAAACAAAAAAAAGCTTGTGATATGCCGAGAGCTCCCGGCAGACCGCAAGCGTATTATTTTGCCCGTACCAGGGCGGGATCCGTTATTCCCCCGCCCCCATGAGCTTCTGGGCTATCTTCATTACCCAGGGGGTGATGAACGGGAGCTCGGCGCGCTCCTTCCTGAGCGTCTTCATCCCGCATGCGCCTTCGACCGCGATGAGCGCGAGGAAGACCATGACCATGACGCCGATATAGAGCACGGTTATGATCGTGAATACCGCGCCCGAGCCCTTGAAGACGGCGAGGAGTATCAGCCAGATTATCGTGGGAACTGCCTCAAGCGCCGCGCCGAGGAGCGCGACGACCGCGGTATGGACGCAGGCGAGCTTGACCGATGGATTCATCTCGAGCATGAATATCACCGCGGGTATCACGGGGAAAACGAGGCAGACGGGACCGGAGAGCGCGCACATGAAATGCAAAACAGCAGCGGCGACCCAGCTCGTCGTGAACGAAAACAGAGTGCACCTTTCCTCTTCCATTCCGTACATAATCGTTCCTCCGTGATATTGCTGTAAGATATTATACTACATTCCCGCGGATTGTTCAAGGGTGTCTTTTAGCCTCGGCGCTGAACGCGGGCTTCGCTCCGTCAGTTCCCTATCACCGCGCTCGTCTGTCCGCCGATGGTGAGCACGGAGCCGTTGAGCTCGGCTCCCTCGACGCCTATCACGGCGCGCAGTACGGTGAACTCTTCGTCGGAGAGCAGGGACAGATCTATCGTCTGCGAGGATCCCGAGGGATTGTGTATGACCATCACGGACGAGCCGTTATAGGTCGATATGAAGCAGCCGACCTTCGAATTCGCGATCCTGACCGCGCGGAAGGCGCCCATGGCGATCTCGGGATTCGCCTTCCTTATCATTATGAGCTTTTTATAATAATTATATAGGCTTGAAGGATCCCTGAGCTGATCGGCGGCGGTCGATGTTATCTGCTTATCCTCCGAATAGCTCGAGCCCTGCGGGTTCCTGACCGTGTCTCCGTCTCCCCACAGCATAGCGAGCCTGCGGTTGGCGTCGGTGTTCGCAGCTCCGCGCGAGCCGCGCATTCCGAGCTCCTCGCCGTAATAGATGAACGGCGTGCCCGGACAGAGTATATAGAGGTTCGCAGCCATCTTCATCGCGCCGGAAGCGACGGTAAGGAAGCCCGCCGCCCTGTCCATGTCGTGATTGGTTATGAACGGGGTCAGCGCCGCGTCGGCGCGGAAGCCGCCGACCTTGCCGAGATATTTCTCGACGTAGCTCGTCCATCGGTTCGCGTCGCCCTTCTTGGCTATCTCGGCGATAAGGCCCGAAGCGTCGGCGATCGCGAAATTGAAGCAGTCCGTCGCCGCCATGTAGCGGTCGACGACTCCCTCGCCGTCCCAGACCTCGGCGACCGTGTAGACGTCGGGCTTCTTCTCGCGGAGCTTGCCAATATACTTCTCCCAGAACTCGACGCTCTTCGCGTGATCTCCGAAGTAGACGTACTTCGCCGCGTCGAAGCGGAAGCCGTCGACGCCGAGATCGAGGTAGTGATAAGCTACGCCGAGCGCGAGCTCGAAGGCCTTCTCGCAGTCGAAGTTGAGCTCGGGCATATCGTCGGAGAAATTACATTCGTAATAATGATCCGTGCCGGAGATGGGCCGGAACGTCCTGCCGGAGGGCGCGTCCTCCCTGCTCCCGTCGTACCAGGTGTAGACGTCGTAGAACTCGTTTTCGGTATCGCCGTCCCTGTGGGCCTTTACGAAGGCTCCGAACCAGTCGTTCATGCGTCCGGTATGGTTGATGGGAAGATCGAGTATCACCGTTACGCCGCGCTCGTGGCAGAGATCGACGAGCTCCTTGAGATCCTCCTCCGTGCCGAACGCGGGATCCACCCTGTAATAATCGGAGATGTCGTATTTATGATACGAAGGAGAGGCGAATATCGGCGTGAGCCAAAGCCCTTCCGCGCCGAGCGAGTACCCGGAAGCCGGGTCGCCGTCGTTGATATAGTCCATGCGGTTTATTATGCCCCGGAGATCGCCCGTGCCGTCGCCGTCCGAATCGGAGAACGAGCCGACGAATATCTCGTAATAGACGCGGCATTTGCCCTCCGTGGGCGCTCCGCCCGTGAGCAGAGCGTCTGTCACGGCGTATTCGTCCTTCTTCGGCTTCTCGGGACCGTCCGGCTTCGTGCATCCGGCGGCGGATAACAATACGAGCGCCGCGAGCAGCGCGGAAAGCAGCCTCTTCATACAGTGCCTCCTGTACACAGGTATTTTGTATATAATAACTCCGGACGCGGCGTTTTGTCAAGAACATCGTCGCAAAAACGGAGATCGTCCCGCTCCTCCCGACGCTTAAACGGCGGATGGCATCCCGCGCGTCAATAAATGCTTGTGCACCGGCGTTCGCGTGTGGTATAATATAAACATGGAAAAGGACTTCTGCGAACTGTATTCCGAAAAAGAGCTGCCCCTTCTCAAGAAGAAGGAGCGGATCTTCACAGCCGCCGCGGCAGCCGCCGCCGTTCTGAGCTTCATCGCATGCGCGGTCGTCTGCGCGCTCGCGGGAAGGGCGCACGACCCGAAGCTTCTGCCCATCGTGATAATCGTTTCGACGCTCGGCGGGTGGACGGCGATAACCCTTTGGCGCTTCCCCGCGCTCGCATACCGGCACGCATACAAGCATACCGCCGCAATGCTCGGGGACAAGGAAGCCGCCGAAACGGTCGAGGGCGTTTTCGAGCTCACGAAGGACAGGCTGTTCATAATAGGCGGCGTCGCGATGGTGAGGGTGAAGGTCTCCGGGAACGATTCGGTCAGGTCGCTTCAGATCTATGATAAGAAGAAAAAGCTGTTCGACCCGAACGCTTCGCGCGTGAAGGCCGTGGACGGCTTTATAGTCGCATTCGAACGGGAATGAAGATCGCTTTCAAAATGTTCATAAGGAATATCCACCGCTACGTGCTCTGGGCGGTGATCTCGGTCGTGCTCTGGTCGTGGATATTCATGCTCGCGACCGACGCGCCGAGGGCGAAGAAGGTCACGGTCTATATCGACGCGCCTTCCGTCGACGAACGCGGGCTGATGATCGATCTCGAGAAGGAGCTCCCGAAGGGCATACGCTTCGTGAAGGTGAGCTCGTTCGAAAGCCTCGAATACGGCATGTACACCGAGGACGCCGACGTTTACGTAATACCCGCCTCGAAGCTCGAAGGCGCGGCAGAAGGCCTCGCTCCCCTGCCTTTCGGCGGGGAGGGCTATTCCGCCGGAGGAGTACTGCTCGCGGTAAAGCTTACGGGCTTCGGGCCATATATTAAGGGCGAGGATCTGTATATATGCGTCAACGCCTCGTCCCCTCATTCGGGGCTCGAAGGCTCGAAGGACGATGCGGCGATCGTCATCGCCGAAATGATCATGGAACTTGACGGAACAGGGGGCCGATAAATATGAAAAAAAACTTCTGTTTTCTTTTGGCGCTGCTTCTCTTAGCCGGCGCTGCGGGCTGTACTGGAGGCGGCATGATACCGAAGAACAAGATCGAGGGCAGTTCGCTCTTCGTCAAAAAGGTCGAGAACGTACCGGAGGACTTCATGCTCGGCATGGACGTCTCCTCCGTGCTCGCCGAGGAGAAGAGCGGCGTTAAGTATTACGATTTCGACGGCAAGGAAGCCGATCTTTTCAAGGTGCTCGCCGGAGCGGGCGTGAACACCGTGCGCGTGCGCGTCTGGAACGACCCCTTCGACGGCGAAGGGCACGGCTTCGGCGGCGGCAACTGCGATATCGGCGCGGCGGTCGAGATAGGCAAAAGGGCTTCGGCTGTAGGCATGGGGCTCCTCGTCGACTTCCATCTTTCGGACTTCTGGGCCGATCCGGGCAAGCAGATGGCGCCGCGCGCGTGGAAGGACATGGAGATCGAGGACAAGGCCGCGGCCTGTTACGATTACGTCAGGGAGAGCCTTGAAAAGCTCTCCTCCGCGAAGGTGAAGGTCTCCATGGTTCAGATAGGCAACGAGACCAACGGCGCTCTCGCCGGAGAGACGCAGTGGTTCAGGATACAGGAGCTCATGAAGGCGGGCTCAAAGGCCGTGCGCGAGGTGTTCCCCGAAGCGCTCGTCGCCCTTCATTTCGCCAATCCCGAGAAGGCGGGCAGCTATGATAATTACGCCTCGAAGCTCGCTTATTACGATATCGACTACGACGTTTTCGCCTCGAGCTATTACCCCTACTGGCACGGCTCGCTCGAGAACCTCACCGAAGTCCTGAACGGCATCACGGAGAAATACGGCAAAAAGGTCATGGTCATGGAGACCTCCTACGCCTATACCGCCGAGGATACCGACTTCAACGGCAACACGATCGGTGAAGGCGGCGGCGTGGTCAAGCCCTACCCCTACACGGTGCAGGGTCAGGCGAACCACGTGAGGAACGTGATCGACGCCGTCGTGAACGGCATGACAGACGGCATAGGCGTCATCTACTGGGAGGGCGCATGGATAACCGTCGGTCGGGATTCATGGGAGGAAAACCACGAGAAATGGGAGGAGTTCGGCTCCGGCTGGGCTTCGAGCTACGCCTCCGTTTACGATCCCGCCGACGCGGGCAGGTACTATGGCGGCTCCGCGGTCGATAATCAGGCGATGTTCGGGCCGGACGGCAGGCCTCTCGAATCCCTGCGCGTATTCAATCTCGTGAAGTACGGCAACGAAGTCGAGCTCAAAGCCGACGCCGCCGAGGACACGAACCTCTTTATCGACCTCAACGGCGAGATAACGCTCCCGGAGACCGTCAGCGCCGTTATGACCGACGGCTCGAAAAAGGAAGTCGCCGTGAGCTGGGATATCACCGACGCGAAGCTCGCCGAGATGAAGGCGGGCGGCGTGAAGACCTACGAGATAACCGGCACTGCGGACGGGCTGCCCGCCAAGTGCTTCGTCAATATGATCGAGTTCAATTTCCTTGAGAATTACAGCTTCGAATCGGGCGAGCTCTCTCCCTGGAGGCTCGTCGACCGCGGCAGCGAGGACGAGCTCCGCGTTGAGCAGAAGGCGACCGATTCCCTTACCGGAGAATATCATTATCATTTCTGGAGCGCCGCTCCCGATTCGGTCGATTTCTCGCTCGAGCAGGACGTGACCGGCCTCGCGGCGGGGACTTACAAGTTCTCTCTGTCCATAATGGGCGGCGACTGCGGCGAGACCGAGATATATATCTACGCGCTCGTCGACGGAGTTGAGATCGCCCGCGCGCCTCTGACCGTGACCGTCTGGAACGAATGGCACAGCGCCGTGATAAACGGGATCGCCGTCGCCGAAGGGCAGACGCTGACCGTCGGCGTTTTCGTAAAATGCGGCGGCGCGGGAAACGGAGCCTGGGGAAAGATCGACGACGCGATGCTGAATTCGGAGTCCTGAATCCCTATCCCGGGCGAATGAAAGGCTCAAATCAAAACCGGAGAAGATAATATGGAAAAAACCAGGAAGAAGACGGACCTCCGGGTCGTTATAATAAGGATCGCGACCGTGCTCGCCGCGGCGGGGACGTTCGCTATGTACTTCGTCAGGCACCGTTCGGACTGGCCGCTCTATGATTTCATATGCCCGTTCTTCGCGCTGTTCCTGTTCGCGTTCGTGCTGTTCATCGCCGCGCCGAGGATCGCCGCGCTGTTTTCCGGCGAGGACGAGTTCCCCGTTTTGAAAGGCAAAAAGGTATGGCGGAAGCTCCTTCTCGTCATGCTCGCGGCTTTCGCGTTCCATATCGCCGCCGTCGCGGTCGGCATGAGCCTTTATTCGATCAAGTTCGGCACGAACGGCTTCAAGTACGTCGCCCACAACGCGTGGATGAAGAGCAATACCGACGCAGGGCATTACCTGACCATCGCGAAGGACTGGTACGTCAAGGACGGCGACGACAAGCTCCTCATAGTCTTCTTCCCCATGCTGCCAGTACTGATACGCGGGCTGAACCATCTTACTCACAACGGCCTTATCTCCGCGCAGCTCATCAACACCGCGGCGACGGTCCTCCTCGCCGGGACCGCGTATCTCACGTTCCGTTCGCCGCTCGGGGAAAAGCGCGCCGTCGCAGGCGCTTTCATAACGCTCCTCATGCCCGGGTCGATCTTCTTCAATTCCCCGATGACGGAGCCTCTTTTCCTGCTCTTCACCTTTGCGGCGTTTTACTTCATGCAGAAAAAGAAGTTCCTTCTCGCGGGAGTTTTCGTCGCGCTCTCGGGCTTTACGCGCTCGCTCGGCGTGCTCGCGGCGATACCGCTCGCGATCACCGGAGTCGGACATATCGTCAGCCTCGCGAAGCGGAAGAAGAACTGCTTCCCGACCGTGATGCTCCTCCTGCTCGGCTGCATCATTTCGACCTTCGGCACGCTCGGGTATCTCTACATCAACTGGTCCGTGCACGGCGATCCGCTCAAGTTCCTCGAGTACCAGGCCTCGAACTGGTCGCAGAAGTCCTGTCCGTTCTTCGACACGACGCGCTACATAATACACCCCTATTTCACGGGAGCGATACAGAAGCACAACTGGGACAACGTGATCGCGCTCTGGGCGCCGCAGCTCGTGATGATATTCGGGTCGCTCGCCGTCATGCTATTCGCAGCGAGGAAGCTCCCCGCCGCGTATACGGTCTACTTCCTCGGCTATTTCGCCGTCGCCGTTGGCTGCACCTGGCTGCTCTCGAGCGTGCGCTATCTCTCCGCCGCCGTCCCGCTCATCGCCGCGCTCGCGCTCTTCTGCGATAAGAAATGGAAGACCGCCGCGCTCTTCCCCGTGCTCGGAGCCGCGTACTTCGGGTATATGTATATGTATATGGCGAGGATGCAGATCTATTGAATCGGGCGTTTCGCCGCGCATTATCTTTGGGGCCGGAGAGCCCCTTTTTTTTATTATTTTCACGAAGCTGAGGCGCCGTGTGAATTAGGAAAAAAAGGGTATAGTATACTGCATATTGTTTCCAAAAGTGTTATTTCGGTATTGACAGACGCAAGAAACCGTTGTATCATATGAGAATGTAAGGGAGTGTGCGGTTTCGTGCAAGTACGGTCCGCGCGCGTCCTTCAAATCATCGTTTAACATCAATAGGAGGATGAAACATGAAAAAGTTTTTGGCAATCATGCTCGTCGTTCTTATGGTAGCTGCTCTCGCAGCCTGCACTAAGCCCGACCAGCCCGACAACCCCAGCAATCCCACCAAAGAGCCCGAAAATCAGGGCGGCGAACTCGCCGGCACCTACGACATCAAGGTCTGGTGCGCCGACAACATCGTAGAGCTCACCAAGAAGCAGATCAAGGACTACAACGAGTCCAATGATCAGGGCATCAAGTTCAACGCCACCGTCGAGCCCGTCGGCGAAGGCGACGCTGCCACCCAGATGATCGTCGACGTCGAAGCCGGCGGCGATATCTTCTGCTTCGCTCAGGACCAGTTTGCCCGTCTCGTACAGGCCGGCGCTCTTTCGAAGCTCGGGCCCCAGGCCGCCGAGGTCGTTAAGTCCGGCAATGACGCCGGCGCCGTAGCCGCCGCCACCATGGGCACCGACATGTACGCTTACCCCATGACCGCCGATAACGGTTACTTCATGTATTACGACAAGTCCGTCGTATCCGAAGACCATATCGACAGCCTCGAGGACATCCTCGCCGACTGCGAGGCCGCGAACAAGTACTTCGCAATGGAGACCAACACCTCCGCCTGGTACATCGCTTCCTTCTTCTTCGCCACCGGCTGCAAGTCCGAGTGGACCACCGATTCCGACGGTAACTTCACCAACGTCAACGACACCTTCAATTCCCCCGAAGGCCTCATCGCCTGCAAGGGTCTGAAGAAGCTCCTTGACTCCCCCGCCAACCTCTCCAGCTCCGACGCCGACTCCTTCAAGTCCGGCGCAGCCGTAGTCGTTTCCGGCACCTGGGCTTTCAATGACGTCAAGGCCGCTCTCGGCGACAACATGGGCGCCGCCGATCTTCCCAGCTTCACCGTTGACGGTCAGTCCTATCACATGGGCTCCTTCATGGGCTACAAGCTCATGGGCGTAAAGCCCCAGCAGGACGCCAAGAAGGGCGCCGCCTGCCAGCTCCTCGCTCAGTACCTCACCGGTGAGAAGGGCCAGCTCGAGCGCTTCAACGAAGTCGCTTGGGGTCCCTCGAACCTCGTTGCTCTCGAGAACGACGCCGTTAAGGCCAATCCCGCCATCGCCGCCGTCGTAGCTCAGGGCGCTTACGCCACTCCTCAGGGCCAGATCCACGGCTCCTGGTGGAACATCGCCAAGGTCATCGGCGACGACGTGAAGGCCGCTTCCGACGACGCGGGTCTCCAGACCGCTCTTGACAACTACAAGGCCAAGATCGACGCTCTGTTCTCCATCTCCGGCTACATCTTCGTAGGCGCATGGTGCAACTGGGACAACGCCGATATGAACTTCAAGATGCAGGGCGAGGGCGACGTTCTCACCATCACCCTTGACGTTCCCGAGTCCGACTACATGGGCGGCCGTATCGTCACCGCCGGTACCTGGGACACCGATCTCGGTTTTGCTCAGGTCACCGAGGGCGCCGATCTGCTCAACGCTGACGCCGCGGGCGATGACAACAACATCGTCTTCCTTGCTGCCGGCAACTACACCGTAACCGTTGACGTTGCCGCCAAGACCATCACCATCGTCAAGAACTGATCAACACCGATCCGGTCGGGGCTTTCGGGCCCCGGCCGAATTTTTTAATCGCGGCAACTATATATTATAGATTACCGATTTTTTACCGCAGTTTCCGCGATATTTCGCACGCGGGACCGCTCCCTCTAAAATCACTTTAGGAGGAATCGATATGTACAAAAAGAAGCTGACCCCGGCGATACTCAAGCTCGTTCTGAGCGCCGTCGCCCTGGTCGTGGCAATCATTTTCGCGGTGACGCTCGCCAAGTTCGTCGCCGGCGGTATGCCCTTCACGGCTCCATACCGTCAGAGCTCCCTCCTGTTCAGGTACATTTTCTGGCTCGCGCTTTCGGCGATAGCCTTTATCGTACTGTTCACAATGGGCATCACGGAGCTCCTTAAAACGATCAAGTTCAACAGCATGGCCGAGAGGAACGGCATCAAGCTGAAGAAGGACACCTCCAACCTCTTCGTCGAGTTCTTCAAGAAGATCGGCAAGGGTATCGTCGGGTTCTTCAAGGCCGTTTACAACGAGGGCAAGGACATCATACTCACCTTCATCCACGGCGACTGGAAGACCAAGCTCTCCTACCTCGTCATGGGCTTCGGATGCATTGCCCGCGGCCAGATACTGCGCGGTCTTTTATTCCTTCTCTTTGAAGGCGTATTCATATTCTACATGGTAGTTCAGGGCGGCTACTGGCTGTCTATGATCCCCTCCCTGGGCGTGCAGGAGCAGCACATGGAGTGGGTCACGGTCGGCGGCATCGACGTCGAGCAGATGGTGCCGGGCGACAACTCGTTCAAGATCCTGCTCTACGGCGTGCTCACCGCTTTCTTCATAATCGCCTTCATCTACACCTGGAGACTCAATATCAAGCAGAGCAAGATCGCGGAGGACATCATCAAGTCCGGCAAGAAGCTCAAGAGCGGCAAGGACGATCTCAAGTCCCTCGTGGACGATCAGTTCCACAAGACGCTGCTCGCGCTGCCCCTTGCCGGAATACTCGTGTTCACGGTCATGCCCATTGTGTTTATGATACTCGTCGCCTTCACGGGGTACGACGGAGCGCATAACGGCATAAACCACCTCTTCCACTGGGAGGGCCTGAAGCACTTCAACGAGCTGCTCAACTGGGAGAGCGGGACGAAATCCTACTCCGCGACGTTCGGCGAGATACTCGTATGGACGCTGATCTGGGCGGTATTCGCGACATTCTCCAACTACTTCCTGGGCATGCTCGTCGCAATGGCGATCAACAAGAAGGGCATCAAGCTCAAGAAGGTGTGGAGGACCATACTGGTTATGACCATCGCCATACCGCAGTTCATTTCCCTTCTGTACGTTTCGAAGATGTTCGCGAAGAACGGTCTCGTAAACCAGTTCCTTCTGAATCACAATATCATCGCACTCGGAGGCGAGCTCCCGTTCTGGGAGGATCCGATATGGGCGAGATTCACGGTCATCATAATCAATATCTGGATAGGTATCCCGTATCTCATGCTCATCGCGACCGGTATTTTGATGAATATCCCCGCGGATCTCTATGAATCGGCTAAGATCGACGGCGCGAACGCATGGCAGCAGTATTCCAAGATAACGCTGCCCTACATGCTGTTCATCACCGGCCCGTATCTCTTAACGAGCTTCATTAGCAATATGAACAACTTCAACGTCATCTATCTTTTGACCGGAGGCGGGCCGACCAACGCAGCGGCCTCGAGCGCGGCGGGCAACGCCGGCTATACCGACCTTCTGATCACCTGGCTGTTCAAGATAACGATGGGCGAGGAAGCGCAGTATTACATGGCTTCCGTCATCGGTATCATGGTGTTCGTGGTCGTCGGCGCCATTGCGCTCGTCGTTTACAACTTCCTGCCCTCTGTCAAGAATGAGGAGGATTTCCAATGAGCAAGCAAGAGAATACAAGCATGAAGCGGCACATGGGTCTGCGCGCGGCGAACGTGCTCTCCAATACCGCTATCTACATCATACTCGCCGTGATAAGCGTGATATGGCTCATCCCCTTCGTGTTCATACTGCTGCAGTCGTTCCGTATGGAATCGACGGGTCAGGTCGGCTACGTCATACCGCAGGTATGGGGCCTCGGCAATTACAAGAGGCTCATATACAGCGAGACGAACGGCCTGTTCGGGACCAACTTCTCAAGGTGGTATCTCAACACCTTCATAATCGCGCTCTTCACCGCCGTCATACAGACGGTCATAGTCCTCTGCATGAGCTATACGCTCTCCCGCTTCCGCTTCAAGATGCGTAAGCCCCTCATGCAGTTCATGCTCATACTGGGCTTCTTCCCCGGCATGCTGACCATGATAATCCTCTACCGCGTCCTCAAGGACCTCGGCCTCACGCAGGAGCACGCAGTTCCCGGTCTGATACTGGTCTACGTCGCCTCCTCCGGCATGGGCTATTACGTTTCCAAGGGCTTCTTCGACACCATCCCGAAATCCCTCGACGAGGCCGCGCGCATAGACGGCGCGACGAGGGCGCAGGTGCTCTGGAAGATCATACTTCCTCTCGCAAAGCCCATTGTCATCTACACCGTACTGACCGCATTCATGGGCCCGTGGGGCGACTTCGTATTCGCAAGGTACATCTCCTTCGGCTCGCAGGCGGGCATGAACGTCGCGGTCGGCTTGTGGAACTGGCTCTCGCAGGATCAGATATCCAATAACTACACCATGTTCTGCGCAGGCGGCGTAGTCGTCGCGATCCCCGTCGTCATCCTCTTCATGTGCCTCCAGAGGTACTACGTCGAGGGCGTCACAGGCGGCGCGGTCAAGGGCTAAAGAATTATAAAGGAGTGATATTATGGCAAGCGTTAAACTTACAAACGTAAAGAAGATATACGACAACAACGTGGTCGCGGTGCACGATTTCAGCCTCGATATAAAGGACAAGGAATTCGTCGTGTTCGTCGGCCCCTCCGGCTGCGGCAAGTCCACCGCGCTCCGTATGATCGCCGGCCTTGAGGAGATCTCGGACGGCATACTCGAGATCGATGGCGAGGTCGTCAACGATCTGCAGCCCAAGGACAGGGATATCGCGATGGTCTTCCAGAACTACGCGCTCTATCCCCACATGACTGTTTTCGACAATATCGCTTTCTCCCTGAGGCTCAAGAAGATGCCCGAGGACGTGATATTCAACAAGGTCACAAACGCCGCCGAGATACTCGGCATCACCGAATACCTCACGAGGAAGCCCCGCGCGCTCTCCGGCGGTCAGCGTCAGCGTGTCGCGATCGGACGCGCGATGGTGCGTGATTCCAAGGTGTTCCTGATGGACGAGCCGCTCTCCAACCTCGACGCGAAGCTGAGGAACCAGATGCGCGCCGAGATCATACTTCTGAGGCAGAAGCTGAACACCACGTTCATCTACGTCACGCACGACCAGACCGAGGCAATGACGCTCGGCGACAGGATCGTCATTATGAAGGACGGCTACATCATGCAGGTCGGCACCCCCACCGAGGTGTTCGAGATGCCCGCCAATCTCTTCGTCGCCGAATTCATCGGCGCGCCGAAGATGAACATAATGAAGACGGAGCTCAGGAAAGAGGGCAGCGATTACTTCGTGACCCCGTTCGGAGCGAAGATCAAGGTCACGGGCGAGAAGGGCGAGCTGCTCGCGAAGAAGGGTGCGAAGTCCGGCGAGGTCATACTCGGCGTGCGTCCCGAGCATATGGTGCTCGCAAAGGGTCCCGGCGAGGGCGCGATACCCGTCGTGCTCGAGGTCAACGAGATGATGGGCTCCGAGCTGCACCTGCACGTCTACACCGAGGACGGCACGAGGCTCATAGTCAGGACGCCGACCATCGACCTCACCAACGAGCAGCGCAGCAGCCTTGTGAACGGCGCAAAGCTCTGGATCACTTTCGAAGGCAAGGTTATGCACTTCTTCGATCCCGAGAACGAAAAGAACCTGCTCTGCGACTGATAATACCGACCAAGCGGCGCCCGGATGACCTCCGGGCGTCCTTATTTGGGTCCCGGCTTCGCCATCGGGAAAAGCCCGCGGGATCCGGGATGCGATCGACTAACGGGAAGGTGGACCGTGAACGCATTTTCGCTTATATACGAGCAGGTCAGGCGCATACCGAAGGGCAGGGTCGCG
>JAEEGL015517883.1_pt1 | contig 26543 bp, 37 predicted proteins | sample 9134231 | NCBI WGS metagenome assembly JAEEGL01 (sample SAMN16246548, study PRJNA631951) | gut metagenome | biome: gut microbiome; feature: rumen; material: fiber-attached | host: Bos | place: Iran: Karaj | collected 2018-10 | reverse complement strand
TGCTTTGCAAACCAAGTGTCGTTATATTCCATAGTCGTCTCGTTTTACTATCTATCCAGGATGTCCTGCAATGCACTGATGATGTCATCCAGACTGTCTGCAGCATCCGACAGGTCGTCGGCGTTCTCGCACATGGCGTCGCCGCGGTCTGATGCCTGAATGCTTTCAGGAAGGTTGTCGTAGGCTTCCTGCTCTTCTTCCTGAAGAGTTACGATGTTCTCTTTCTGTGACTCCAGTTCGTCGATGATACCCTGGAGCGTCTTACGTCTTTCCTTGTTCATGTTCGTAGTTGTGTTAAGTTAATATAAATAGTTATTACTTTCTGGCACCCTTCAGCCAGCAGAGCAGAAGGATGATTGCAAAGAACCAGTTTTCTATCATTGTTTATCGCAGTTTAATCATTCTTGTTTTCGCCTTTCCCGAAGAGCTCAGAACACAACTTGTATCCTGGATAATAGTCTCCGATGTTTCCACGCAAAGAATCTGTATCAATAACCTGTGTCGAACATGAAACAGATTCCATCCACCGCATGCCACAATGCTGGCATACAAATTCCCTGTTCTGCGAAGTACCCTCTACCCGTACTACATGTTCGTGAAGTACGGGGGAGAACTTTGCACCGCTAAGTGGTAAGGTGATTGCTTTCATTGTTGTCATAGTCGTTAGTTTGCAGAGTCATAAATTTGCTCCTCCTTCATTGTAGTTCAGTTTGAAGGTGATTATAGAGTTTAGAGGCTGTCTCGTAGCAGCCGTCGAGCTGCGGGCGGCGCTTGCCCCTGGACCGGTAGTACTGGCAGGTGCCTTCCTTTCCGTTGATGGTAACGATAACCTGCTGCAGGTTATGGACGGTGCGCAAGTGGATGACGATGCCATAGCGGCGGCAGAGTTCCACTACATCGGCACCGGCAATGCTCTCGCCGTTCTTGAACTTCTCGGCCTCCTTGGTAAGCCGTTCCTGCTCCTGGCGCTCTTCCTCCGCTTTTTTGCGGGCTTCCTCTTCCTCTCTCTTGCGCTGCTCTTCCATCTTTCGCTCTTCGTCTCGCTCTCGCTCGGCAAGAGCCTCGCTGCGAAGATGCTGCAGGATGGGATAGACGGGCGAGCAAACCTCCATGTACGCATTGATAGTTGCTGAACAGATCCAGCTCTTGCCGGATAGAAGAAAATCATCGTAGTCCTGCAATATGGCTATCTTGGCAAGCTCCCTGTCCCGGGAGTTCTTCTGGTCGGCGATTTGCCTTTCACAGTACTCGCGCTCCGCTGTCTTGCGCTCCTCACTCATATTCGGATATTCCGAAAACAGCTTTTCCATGCGCTGTCTGTTTTCTGCTTCTATCACTTCATACGACTTCGACATTCTCTCCACCACCCATGGACTGAGTTGCCCGCCAATGATTTTTACAGCTACGCTGTCGCTGAGTTGGGCGTACAAGTCATGATATACCTGGTGGTACCCGTCTTCCTTGCGCTCAAACCACAGCGGGGTTTTCGCTCCTTCGTTCGTTACGTTGGGAAGAAGCTCGTGAATATCAGTCAGCTCGATGCTTCTTCTCTTCGGCGTATTGCCGTCGGCGCCGATATAGTGGCACCAGAATTTCTTTGTTGTCATAGTTCGTTCGGTTTAGTAGATTCTGATTTTGTGGATTGGGACATACACAGAAAGCTCCGTGACCCAACTTGCAGGATACACATACTCGCAACGCTCGTCAGCACCACGCGGCTTGATTTCAAAGTCGGCAGTGCTTTCGTATTCGTTGGTTATTCTTACGTCATCGTTGATGAAAAGGCCCTTCAGGCATTCAAGGACGTATGCGGGATTTGTTGTTTCAATGTTCAGTCTCATAGCCGTAATGTTCTATTGTTCAATAACGACTTTAACGTCGCTTGCCACATGGCAGTCTGGCTCAAGATAATAGTTGTTGGTCGTTGTCATCCATTCGCCGTCAACCTTGGTGTAGTATCTGCGGTTATCCTTGCAGTAATAGTAGTAGCGGCCACGGTAGGCCGAAAGATCCTCGTCGAGTTTTACTTTAATATGTCTCATAGTCGTTTTCGTTTTAGATGCAATGCTGATACTGGATTATACTGTAGAAATCTTCAGGAAGTTCTACACCCTTGCCGCGCAGCTTCCCGCCGATATTGTCGAGTATATACAGACTGAATCGTCCGGCACAGTAGGTGACAAAAAGGTCATCTTGTCTGCCGTAATTCTTAAAGCCGAGTTCAAAGAGCATGCGTGAATAGGTTACATACTCACCATTATTGAACGACACCAGTGAGAACACAGCTTTCTCGTTCTTCGATGCCGTGTCGATGATAATAAGTAGCGTCTTCTTGCGTAATGCCTCAAAGAACGCTGACACCATTTTGTTGAATTTCTCCTTTTCCATAGCCGTATTGTCTTATTCTTTACAACTGTCACCTTCGTACACCTCCAGTGCTCGCTTCACGAGCATGTTACGGTTTTTGTTAGAGAGCTCGGCATAGAACCGCTCTGCGGCTCCGTATACGCCGTGCGTCTTGCAGATGCCGCACCACTTCGACCAGAAGTGCTTCCAGCCGTTCTCGCGATCAGAGAAAGCCTTCTGGCACTCCTCCTTGCACCATGCGTTCCACATGTAGTAGAAGAAGCTCGTCACGTCGTTGGCCTTCGGCTTCTCTGGCTCTGGCCGCATCTGCTGCTCCAGCCATGCCAGGACGTTCGCCAGTGCCTGCTCCGGCATGCTCTCGGGACCGATGTCGAAAGTGCCGATGTCTCCTTCGTCTTCGTCGTAGCGGTCTGCGACGAACGTAAGAGGCGTGACGCCGTCGGGGTCGTAGTGCATACAGAACACCTCGACCGTGTCCTTCGTTTCGTCGTCGTAGGTGATGGTGCAGGGGTTCAGACCCTCGCAGACGGGCTTTCCGTCGCCACCGAAGTTGTAGAGGTCGATGCAGATGGCTGCATCATCGCCTCCCGTCTCATGCACCCACAGCCTGTGTCCTTCCATGGCTCCCTTGTAATACGCAGCCTGGATGGTAGACATCAGGGCGGTCAGTTTCTCGATGATTTCATGTTTTGCCATAATCGTAACAAAGTTTTAAATTATATTAACACGTTTTCTCTGATAGCTCTCGCTTTCCAAAAGTCGGAAGTCATCACTTCTCCTCCTGCTCCTCCAGACACACACCGGACACCTCGCTGTCGAGACAGGAATCAGGGTTCATGCAATAGACATACGGATTGTCCTTGACCTTCTCCATGACCAGCTGCTCAGCCTGCTCCTCGCTATCGGCTTCCACGTAGATGCTCTTTGTGACCTGGAAGTCGACGTCCACCCTGTAGGACTTCGTCTTCTCGGCCTTCTTCGCGACGGCGATGATGTTTGTGATATAGTCTATCAGGCAGGCGACACCCTGCAGTGCCTGGCTCTGCTTGTCGTCGAAGGCGTGTGTTCCGTGCTCCACCTCGTTGCTAAGCCCTTCGGCGTAGCTCGCATAGGTTGTGATGCTGTCCTTTAACACCTTGAGGTTGTCGAGTGCATACTCGGCGTTGTTGATTTTCTGTTTCATAGCCGTAACTTTTTTTGTTGTTTTCTTTTCTGTATGGTTTTAAATTCGTAACTTTGCATCCAGAAGGCAGGAAGAGCATGCCGCTCTCCATGCCCCTGGATTCAGATTCCTATCCGAATACGGATGAGGGTGATTCTCCAAATCCTGACAAACACAATCTCAATCATTGCTGTTCAGGGTTTGAACGACGGGAATAAGCCCGTCTCTCAGAGAGCGAATAACTGGCGTTCGCCCTCTTTTTTATGCTGCCTTGAAGCCAGTGCTGCCAGCGGCCTTGCCACCTTCGGACTTCTCGTCGCTCTTCAGCTCCTGCTGGATCTTGCGGTCGAGCTTCCCGAGCTCGGCACGGAACTTACGCAGCTCGTCCTCCTTCGGCCATGACTGACCGAGGATGGAGGACAGCTGCTCGATGCGGATACTGTTATCCTTCCTGTTGTCCTCCCACTGCTCGATGAGCGAGGGGATGCGCTGCAGGGCCTGCAGGGGGTTCTCGGCGGAGAGACGCGGCGACGCATGGTTCAGCTTGCCGCCGTTCTTCGTGTACTTCATACGGGAGCCCTCGACGAAGAACTGGTTCTCGTATAGCATCTCACCGTTGACACCGAAGCCCGTCTCCGTTGTCTTGACGAGGACGCGGAATCCGTAGATGCTGCCCACGGCGAGGTAGCCGCCGCTGGTACGGAAGGTGTCTGCCATCTTCAGCATGCGCTCGCCGACGGCCTTCGCATATTCCTCCGTGCCAGGCTCGACGCCGTCGGGAGCGGTGAACCCGTCGATAGTCAGGTCGTTCACCACACGGCCCTCCTCGTCGAGGCGGACGGCATTCTGGAAGCGTGCCAGGTCATCACGGGCATCGAGGATGTTACGCTGGTGCATCTCATTCTCACGGCGCAGCTGTTCCTGCTTCTCGCGTTGCTCCAGCTGGTCGCGGAGGAAGTTCTTGCGCTCGCTCTCCAGGCCTGCAATCTTCTTCTCGAGCTTCGCTCTCTCCAGCAGGTCGGTGTTACCTGACAGGATAGCCATGTACTCGGAGAAGTTCATGCCGGTGTTCTCGTCGAAGCTTCCCTCGTCGAGGGTACGAATCTCGAGCTGTCCGCGCTTTAGCTGGTTGATGAACGTCTGCTTGCAGTGCAGCAGGTTGAACTTATAAGAGTCCAGAGAGCGCTCCACGGCGTAGATGATGATGTCGACCTTGTTGTCGGCATAGAGCTTGGCAACCTCGTTACCCTTACGGATGGCACGGCCGTCTCGCTGCTCCAGGTCGCTGGGACGCCACGGGGTGTCGAGGTGGTGGACGGCGACGACGCGCTGCTGGGCGTTGACACCGGTGCCGAGCATCGACGTGGAACCGAACAGCACACGCACCTTCCCGGCGTTGACCTGCTTGATGAGCTCCTGCTTCTTCGAGTCGCACTTACACTCCTGGATGAAGCGTATCTCCTTCTCAGGGATGCCGTACTCCTCGACAAGCTTCCGCTTGATCTCGTTGTAGACGGACCACTCGCTATTGGACTGCCAGGTCGAGAGGTCGGAGAAGATTAGCTGCGTGCCCTTCTGCTCATTGTACTTGTCATAGTAGCGCTTCACGAGGGCGGCACAGCGGCTTGCCTTCGACCGTGGATGGTCTTCGTACGAGGGGTCTATCATCCGCATGTCGAGCGACATCTTGCGTGCCAGGTCGGTGGCATAGAGCATCTTCGCCTTCTGCTGCTTGTCGGTGGGGTTCAGGATGTTAATCAAGCTGAAGTCACCGGTCTTTGCAAACTTCATCAGACGCTCAATGTATTCCTCCTGGTCGGGGGTGGGCTTGATGTTCAGGAGCATGGCATGCTTCTCCGGACGCTCGATGCCCACATCCTCGGCGGTGCGGAAGTCGGTAATCTCGTTGTAGAACATCGCCAGCTCAGGAACCTTGATGAAGTAGCGGAAGCGCTCCTTCAGGACAATCTGGTTGGTGATGGAGAACTCGAACTCCTGCGACTTCTTCGTGAAGATAGCGGCCCAGGCATCGAAGCATCCGATGGCCTGCTGCCTGAGTGCCTTCGGGCGAAGGTAGCGGAACAGGGAGTAGAGCTCCGTGAGAGAGTTAGTGACGGTGGTGCCGCTGAGGAACGTGGCACCGAGGTCACGGCCCGTGCGCTTCTGGATGGTGCGTATCGCCATCAGCAGGTTATAGGCTCTCTTCGAGCCCTCGGTGTTGCCGATGCCTGCCACACGGTCGTGGCGGGTGGAGAAGCCGAGGTTCTTGAACTGGTGGCTCTCGTCGATGAAGATATGGTCGATGCCGAGCATGGCGAAGTCGGCCACGTCGTCCTTCTTGGCGTTGATATCATCCTGCAGCTTCTTGATTTTCGCCTCCATGTTGCGCTTGCGGGTCTCCAAACCACGGCGGACACGGCTGCTCATGCTATAGCTCCAGCCATTGATGATGCGCAGGCTCTCCTCGAGCTGACGGAGCTCGTCCTGGAGCATCTCCAGCTGTATGCCCTCTGACTGCGGGATGCGTCCGAACTGGTCGTGGCTCATGATGATGCAGTCCCAGTCGTTCGTCTTCATGCGGTTGAAGAAGTCGATGCGGTTGGCACCGCTGTAGTCACTCTCCTTGGCGAAGAGGACCTTCGCATCGGGATAGGCGGTACGGTAGGTCTCAGCGATGGCGCTGACATTCGCCTTCAGGCCGATAATCATCGGCTTGTGGCACATGCCCAGTCGCTTCATCTCATGGGCGGCAATGCACATGATGAGCGTCTTGCCGCTGCCGACCTCGTGGTCGCAGATGCCGCCGCCGTTCAGGACGAGCATCCACACACAGTCCTTCTGTGAGTCGTAGATATGCTCGATGCCGTACTTCTCCTTCAGGCCCTGCATGTCAATGCCGGGGAACGTCTGGTGGGAGCCGTCGTAGCGAGGCTTGACGAAGCAGTTGAAGCGACGGTTGTACGTGCTTGCCAGGGATTCCTTGAACACCGGCGGCTGACGCTGCAGCCAGTCGGTGAAGCCCTGCCGGATCTCCTCAATCTTCGTGTTGGCGAGCTGCGTCTTCTCGGGGTCCTCCTCCTTGATTTTCTCGTACTTGTCATCGTACATGATACGACCGTCGGAGTCACGCTTGTAGCGCATCATCTTCGGACAGGTGTTGTGAAGGGCATGTGTCAGCAAGTCCATGCCGTCGAGGCGCTTGCTGGCCTCGCTGGAGACGCTGTACTGCGACCACGTCTTCTCGTTGCCGCCATCTTTGCTCACTGCATACTGGTCGATGAGCGGCTCGTACTTCACGGACACCGTCACGGCGCCGCCCCAGTAGCTGCCCTTGGAGGAAGTGGGCATGGAGAAGAAATCCGTGCCGAACTGTCCGTACAGGTCGGGGTCTATCCATCGCTCGCCGAGGTTGAAGTCGAGGAGCTCGAAGGGAATGGGCTCGGGGACGGCGGCACGCAGTGCCTCGATGGCATCGTCGACCTTCTTTCCGCTATAGCGGAGAAGGCCGGAGGACTTCATCTTCTCGATGTTCTCCAGCTTCTCGACGACATTGCCGGAGACAAACTTCGCCTTGATTTCGTACTCCCCGTTGGCGGGGTTGAAGTATACCTCACCGGCGAGGGCTTCCAGCAGCACGTCCTCGTCCATGCCGGTGAGTGCCGACATATAGCCCATGTCAGGCTTGCCGTAGTCGTTGAGCGACTGTGCAAGTGCCTCCTGCGGGGTGTCGGCCTCGTGGAGGTCGTCGGTGGAGAAGGCGACGGGGCGCAGCAGGATGTCGGCCTTCTGCCAGCCGCCGCGCTCGCCGCGCACCTCCAGCGCAAGCACCTCCTGGATGTTCATCTTCTTGGCGGTCTTCACATTGTCGGCGCTGTTCAGAAGCCCGAACTCCTCGACAAAGTCATCGTACACCTTGTTCAGGCCACGGCGAAGCTCCGCATGCTCCTCCATCTTCTCCTGCTCATACTGATACAGGGTCTGGTAGCACGAATAGATAAAAGCCATATCAATCTCGCGCTTGGTGTACTTCGGTTCCTCAGTCTCCTCGGTCTTCTTGCCGGCGTCCTTGTTGGAACGCCATGCAGTGCTGTTAGCAAGGTCTGCGTCGAGGTTGTCGGCGAGGTCCTTCATGAGCGCCATGCCCATATCCTTGCCGATGCCATCGGCGCCGCCGTTGTGGTAATAGACGAAGCCGGGCTTGCCGTAGGCATCCGTGCCAATCTTCGTGCTCGTGGCAATCACATGGTCGGGATGGCAGGTGAAGTACAGGTTCGTCGGGCAGCCGTCCTCCTCGTAGGTGGTGAGCAGCATGCTCTCGTCAGCCGTCAGGCCTCCCCTACCCTCTTCCTTCTGTAGCACGAGCAGGTCGGTGCCGACCTCCGTGCCGTTCTCCTTGAAGAGGTTGTTGGCGAGTCGGTATGCGCCGATAAGCCTTGCACCCTTCAGCGCCTCGGCAAGCTGTTCGCTGTCGCGGTTCAGATAGTTCGAGGTGATGATATACGCCTCGATGCCACCGTTACGCAGACAGTCGAGACCCTTCAGCACATAGTAGCGGTGAATCATCTTCGCAGCATCGCGGCGAACGGCGTTCTTGCTGTTGGTATAGTCGTTGTCGTAGACCTGGATGTTGCCGAACGGCACGTTGGTTGCCACGAGGTCGTACAGGCCGAGCTCATCCTTCGGAAAGTTCTCGAAGCTATCCACATACACCTGCATCTTCGTATTACCCTTTCTGGCATTCAGGATCATGCCCTGCAGCAAGTCCTTCTCCACTGCGGTAACGCTCAACTCCTTACTACCGGCCGAACCTATGAGAGCATAGAATCCAAAAACGCCATTGCCGGCGGCAGGGTCGAGCATCGTGCCAGGCTTAAAGCCCTTGTCACAATAGCTCTGTAGGCCGAACAAGGCATCAAACAAATAGCGCACAACTTGGTTTGGCGTATAGTATGCCGTGAGCGTCGACGCCTTCAGCGACTCTACCCATGCCTGGTACTCACGCTCACTGCCGCTCTCCTGGCGCAGCAGGTTGTGCAACTTCACGGTATCGTCATAGTACACCATATCGCTCTTTCTCCACGCAGACGCATCGAGCGGGTTCAGCACGAACGTCATACCGCCGAAGCCAGTGTACTTGCCAAGAATGTTCCAGCTGTACTGGCTGGTACCAATCAGTGCATGTTTCAACGCGACGATGTTGTCGCGCAGTCTTTGTAATTTTGTTGCCATAATGATTTTCGAGTTAATATTCTGCTAAATTTGTCGTAGGAATCTGCTCCGTTATCTCGCCATCCTTACAAGCGGAGGTGTAGCTGTATCGGTATTCCCCCCGAAACCCTCCATGGGGATGGCGACATTTTCCATAGGGGTCAAGCCCTGCAGGTATGTTCATGCAGGGCTTGAAGTGTTTACAATTTCCGCAAATCATGTTTTTGTTCGTTTAGTCCTCAATAAAAATATCAGTAAACGATACCCTCACCGCCTTCGGGGAAGGCCAAAGAGTAGAACGACACCGTACACTCTTCGGTGCCGTCAAACTTTTCGTAAGCGTTCCAGTCAATCCTCTGGAGCTTTGACATATCAATGTCCTCGCAAGAATAGTCGTGATATTCGCAGTCGAAATCATACACATCCTCGTTGTTGATGGCGTATGTGGCATAGTCGCTATGTACGAAAGCCACATGCTCGCTTCTGCATTTCTTGATTGCAGCTTCCAGCTCAGCGACTGCCTTCTTCTGACTGTCTGTGAGAGCCAGCTTCTCATAAGGAGTCTTGCCCTCATATTTCTTTACCAAGTCTTTTACAAACTGTTCCATAGCTCGTGTTGTCTTTATCGTTTTATTTCAATACCGCCTCCATGTTCTCCAGCAGGAACTGAGGCGTAAACACCTGCTGCAGCTTCGTGAGATTAGGCGTGAGCTTGAAGCACATATAGCCACGCTCCTTCAGGTAGTTCAGACAGTAGTCCTCGTTCAAGGCCACGGTCCGACCTCTTTCTCCACGGGCGGCTCCGGCTTTCTGGCCCTTGGGACACGTCCGTTATAGAAATCATTCTCCATACCCTCGAAGCGAGAGTATGGGATCTGCTCCTTCGGCACCATGTAGTAGGTGCCGGCAGCCTTGCCGTAGCGCAGAAGAAGCTCGTACTTCACGGCGAGCATGAAGACCTTCGGGGAGTCGGAGGGCATGCCGCACAGCTCCAGCAGTGTCTCTGCCTCCTTGCGTGACAGGTGCTTCCCGACGTTCTCTTTTCTAAGACCTTCGTAGTCGGCATAAACACCTTGGTTTATGCTGAGCTCGTATTTGATGTATGCCATAGTTAAATGATTTTGAGTTTTCGTTATCAATGCAGGCGGCCCGTCTTAGGCCGTCTGCTTTTTCTTCGTAGCCTTTGCTTTCGCATAGCCTGTGTGGTTGAACACATACCTTACAGCCTGCGCCGGTGTCACCGTGCGGCGGCCGTCGGCATGAAGGGTGCTCATACACAGCTTGGCATCGGGGTCTCCGACGCTGACGCCGACAAGTGCATGGAGCATCATCCAGTCGAACTCCGAGAGCTCGACGTCGTCGTGCATCTCACATTCGCGGAACGCCTCCGTGACCTGTCCGAGGTCCTGCAGAATGCGTGCCTTGGCGAGCACGCTCATGTTGCGCTCCATGCTGCCCATTGTCAGGCCGCCAAAGCGCTCCACCCACGGGGTCTTCTCGCTAAAGCTAATTATCTTCCCGAATATGTCGAATAGTCCGATGACCTTTTCGACGTCGCCCATCAGCGGGCCGTCCTCCCACTTCACACAAGCATCGCCGTACTTATCGAGCCTCACGTTGAACTTCACACCGGGGAACTTATGCTTCAGCACCGTCTTGAAGTTGTCGACGGCGACCTTCTTACGCTCCGCGTCGTTCAGTCCGCGGCTGACCATGATCAGCTTGTCCTTCCACTCCTCGATGAGCGGTGCCTGCTCGGCCAGCAGCTTCGCCCAGCGCTCTGCCTCGGCACGTTCCTTCGCCCGTGCCTCTCGCTCCAGCTGTGCCCTGACAATCGACAGGTTGGCGGAGAACATCGTGTCGTAGTCGTGACGGAAGTAGTACTCGTTGACCATCTGGTCGCCCATGGGGTTGCCGAAGATGCAGTAGTGCTCGGAGCGGTACATCACCACCTTTGCCACGCGCTTTCCCTTTTGGGATCCATCCGCAGTCTGCAGGACCTCCCATCCGCCCCAGACGTCGCCGGAGAGGAACTGGTGTAAATAGGCATTGAAGAAGTCCTTGTCGCTGCACTCGAAGATGGTCTCGATGAGCACTACGCACTCGTCCTTCACACCCTTGGAGGCTGCCATGAATATCACGTCGGAGGCGGTCATGTTGAACTTGTTGAAAGACCTGTCCCACTCCACGCCCTTGGCGTAGATGTAGTCGCCGGCCTTCAACTCACGGTGGCTCTTCTGTCGGTTGAGCCTTGCCTGCTCGACCACCTGTTCCACCTTGCGACGTGCCTGCTCTTTGCGTTCACGCTCCCGACGCTCTCGCTCCTCGCGCTCCCTTCGCTCACGGCCCTTGCGAGCCTTCGTATAGTCGCCCTTCAACTCTGCCTTGCGCTCCTCGTACTGCTGCTGCATCTCCTGGAACTCGTCCTTGGCATTGGGGTTGTCGGGGTTGCGGTCGGGGTGCAGCTTGATGACCAGCTCCTTGTAGCGTGCCTTCAGCTGCTCCTCCGTCATACAGTCCTTGAAATATTCCATATCTGTTTCGTTTTCAAATGATGATTGTCAGGTTATGAAGTCGATTTCACAACCATACGTTTACGCTGCAATACCCAGCTGTCGGCGCAGGGCATCACGCAGACGGTCGGAGAGTGTCTGCTCGGGGTTAGCCGTCTTCTTTCCTATCACGGCCGTCTCAAAGCGTTCAAGCAGCTCGGCCACATACGTCTCGTCGACCTTTTGCCATTCATCCGGTGCATACCAGAAATCGGATTCCTCGAAGTATTGGGGATGCGCATCCTTCACCTTCCGGAAAGCCTCCCAGTGCCAGCGGCGCATCATCTCAGATGCCTCGTTGGCTATCGTGTAGTGGAACTTACCCTTGGCTGTCTGGATGGCCTTCAGCAAAGAGAAAGCCTTGCGCATACCCTCTGCATTCAGCACCGTCGACAGCTGGCCTATTTTTTTCAGGTTCATGGCGATACGCTTGTTCTCTGCAGCCAGCGAGATAGTCGTGGGCTTGTAGCAACGAGTGCGCTGGTGTTTCTTCAGCGCCTTGCGTTCCAGCGCATTGCCCTTCGCCTCGCAGTGGAACTTTTTGATATCCTTTGACTTGATTTCTGCCACGGCTTCCCATTCTGCCATGTACTGAAAGATGTCACTTGCATAGAAGTGACAGGAGAATCCTGCCACCCTGATGCACTGCTCAGGTGCAACGGGACAGTTCTTGCGTGTCAGGTATTCCACGGGCGAGATGCTGCCGTAAACCTTTCCGGCGAGCTCTGCAGCAGTATAGTCGCCAGTAACGGAGCATGTGCTCCAGTCGAGTACCTTCTGTGCCACCACCTTGAATGCTTCGTAGACGGCAGCGTTGATGTCTTCGCTCTTCACGTCGGCCACGTACCAGATGTCGACGTGCTTGTCACTCTCGGAGGAGGGACGGACTTTGAATTTCGTTGTTTCCATTGCTTGTGTGATTTTGAATTTTGTTAGTAGACTGTAGCTTTTCTTATATCTGAGAGAGTAGCCAGCCTCGCAGGCTGGTCGGTGTTCAGCGACACGACGACGAGACCGTCGAACATGTCGCGGCAGATAGTATTGTTGGGGTCGTCGCGGAGAACCACGGCGTGCCCGGCGTCAAGCGCCTTGCGGATTTCCTTCGTTGTCATAGCGTCAAGAATTTTATTTCGTTCCCCTGCGAGGCCTCGCACCCCGTGGCGCTCATCACAGCGTGTCAGGGGATTCCAACTCAAAAATCACGCAATATATGAATACGTTGTACCCGCAGTGCCATCAAAGGCGTAGGTCGGAGCCGCTGCGGGCTGTGGGGTTACACCATCGAGAGAACCTCGCTGGCGTCATACTCATCGAGATACCATCCCTCTGGCAGGTCGTTGTCATCGCCGTACTCCTCCAAAAGGTCGGTAATCTTGTGGTCGTCGACCGTCACGCTGTTGGGAACCAGGTGCATCTTGTACGCCTTGTTGCACTCGGCACGGATGATAGCCTTGTCGTCCTCGTCCAATTCCTTCATCACGTAGGCGACACCCTTGCGGTAGTCCTCGCTGTAGTCGGGCAGGAAATCAGGAGGTAATTCTACTTTCTTTGGAATGTCCATATACTCAGCGATAATCTCCATCGACGACCAGAACAGCTGCTCGCAATAGTCGTCGGCCATCTTACTTGCAAGCCGCTCCATCGTCGCGTCGTCCACCTCACTCGTGTCGAAGCCTTTAGCATCTAAATCACAACGGCTTACACTGGTGATAGGGAAGAACTCTTTCGGCTTGATCTCGTCGAGGTCCACAAAGTAGAGCCAGTCCTGGTCGCTCACCTCCTCGTCGTTGAAGGCACAGCTGAACTCGTCCGGATAGTACATCTGTACCTGTGCTTGGTCATCGTCGGCCTCCCATAGCTGCCACAACTCCGCCTGCGATTTCTTACTCAGTTCCTTGCGGCTAAACGTGCCGCTGTTGAATACCAATACTCTAATGTCAGCCATAGTCTTTCGTTGTTTTTGTTACGCATAAAGTTTGCAATAGTTCTCGTATTCCAGCAGGTCACGCATCACTGTGCGTGCCTGCTTGTCGCTCAGCTCGTCGATAGCGTGCCGCCCATACTGGCTGAAGCACACCTCTTTGTCGCTCACTCCCCACATGCAGAACTCAGGCTTGAATCCGTGCTCGAATGCCACGAACCCGCCTTCGCCCATAAAGTCCTTAATCGCTTGTCTGTAGTCGTATGCCATAGTCGTCTCGTTTTAGGATTCAACATCGAAATAGAAGCTGACCGTCAGGGTTTCGTCCACACACTTGGTCTCGACCACCAGGTCTGGGTTGTCCTCGCAATACCACTGCTTGAACAGTGCCTCATAGCGGTCGAAGACGAGGTTGCGGAGATAGGCATAGTCATCCGTGTCGGGTGTTGCTATCACTTGGATGTCTACGGAGTTGCCTCCGTACGTCCACTTCACGTCGACGTAGGCATCGCCCACGACGTCGCCTTTCTCGTCCTTCACTTTCTCGTGCCCAATCATGTGGCGCCGCATCCACGTCATGTGGTCGGGAGCCATGAAAAACCCTTGGAAAACATCGTGGGTGAACGCATCCTCCATGAGGTTCTTGTTGTCGATGGTTGCTTTGAATCGTTCCATAATAACTGAGTTTTAATGAATTTTTACTTTCTGCCTGCCTTGCGGTGTGGCATAGTGCTTTACAAGTTTGATAGCACCATCACTGGAGGGTGACATCGGAGGCGAATATCGCCATGTCGATGCGATACGGATCGACAAGGCGATGGGTCGCCTCCGATATCACCGTGTTGTTTGATGGTGGTTGAATCATCACCGCCCTACAGGCCTTTGGCGGTATGCGCCGCCTTTACATCCGCTCGTCATCCGTGGCGTATTGCTTTACTGGCTTGATAACATCCGGTGTAACTTTCCTGGGGATTACTGGGAATATCCCAGTTTGAACCCAGGAAAACTTGTGAGCCGGATGGTTGAAAAGAATGGATGCCTTGCGGAAGAGCGGGGTACGCTCCCCTACCCTGCCCTGCGGACACGGCACATGGCTATAGAAGCCCGATATGCACTGTATGTTAGGACGGGAAGGAGCCGTCGTATCTTTATCAAGGATACGACGGCTCGAGCACCGTCATATTAAAATACAGTACGATGAATCTGTCCGCCTTGCAGGATGTGCGCTGTGCTGCGCTTTTTTCTCGCCCCACGTGCATGGTGTGTTGCTATATAGCGTTGATGGGAAGATCAGGATGCCCTGTCAGGTCATCTCCAGGTGACCCACATCTAATGTGGATGTCGGGTCCTGGAGATGAACTCACAGGTTAAATCCTGATCTACTAAAATGGCTGCACGCCTTGCGAGGGATAGGTCACACTCCCTACTGCTGCCGGCTCTGGCGGCGCGGTACATGCCTGTAATCGTTTGATGACAAGCACCGGTCTGGCGCCTGCGCCAAACAGATGCCCGCGGTAATTTGCGCGGGCATCTGTTGAAGCGCCGGCTTTGACCAACCGGTGCCTAAAAGGCTGCCGCCCCTGCCGGCCGTCGGCTGTACTGCCGCCGTACTATTATCGGCGCAGGTTCTTGGCCTTCTTGGCCTCCGACCACTCCTTCATCTTCGCCTCGATGTCGATGTGGTTCTCCTCGAGCATCTGCTTCATCAGGCCGAACAGGCGCCAGCCCTCGCCGTTATGATACGAGAGGGCAGCGTTCTCCAACATCTGCAGACCCGACAACTTGCGGGTATAGAAATCGTTGTCCTTAGGGAACGTGCAGCCGTGGAAGCGGAGCAGGTTCTGCATGGTGGCATACGCACCCATGCCCTTGTAGGCGTCCTTCCATTCGGCAAACTGCTTGAAGCCGCCTGTGACGTTCAGGTGGGCGGCAAGGCAGAACTGGTCAACTGCGAAGTAGAGACAGGCTGGAGCGCTCTGACGTGAGATGTGCTCGACGCGCTCCACAATGGGGGCGATGAGCTTCTTCTCGATGTCGGAGACGAAGATGTTCTCGTGGTCGTACTTGATGTACGGCACCCCCTTGCACTTATGTGTCGGGCGACAGAGAGCGTCATGGCGCAGCTGCTCGATGTAGTCCTTGCCCATCTTCACGGCCAGCTCGCGGTTGAACCAGCGGTTGCGGGCCTCGAAGTTCTCCATGTCCTTGCCGTGGAGCTTCCACTGGACGCGCAGCTCCTCGAGGAGCATGTCCCACTGGTAGCGGTAGCCCTTCCAGGCGAGCCACTTGGTGAATCCGCCGTACTTGTTCTGCAGGCCGTGGAAGACCTGCGACATCACCCAGCGGCGGAAGAGGTTACGGTTGGGAACGGTGCCCTGCTTGGCAATGGCGGCCAGCACGGGGTCGTCGGCGGTGACGGCGACGGGAACGCCCTCGTCGTTCATCTTCATCAGCTGCTCGCCGCCGCCGGGAAGGTTGATGGAGAAGTACTTGGAGGTGTCGACGCCTGCGGCCTGCAGCAGCTTTCCGCGCTTGCTGACGGGCAGGAATACCTCGCCGAGCCCGCTGTCCTTGCCGATGGCGATACCCTTCACGGCGTGCTCGTGCTCGCCGATAGCGAACTCTGTGCCGCATACGGGGCACATCACCTTTGTCTCGTTGTTGTTACTCTTGTTGTTGTTCACGTTGTTGTTCTTCGTTGCCATAATTTTTTGAGTTTTAAATTGTAAATAATTGGTTTTTGTCTTATCCATCCCTGCAGACCGGCACAGGCCTTTAGGTTGTCGATAACACCAGCGTGTTCGAGCTTGAGCAGCAGTACGTGCTCGATAATCACTGAGCCCATACTGCTGCATAAGCTTGTTTTGACGCTGGTAATTAAAGCATCTGCACAGATGGGTGAAAGGGCAGTGTGCGCTGCCTTTGGACCGTCCTTGCGGAGCGGCATAGTGCTGTACTATCTCGATGACGAAGCTGTAGACAAGGCTTCTGAAGATCATGCTGGACGCTCCATATAGGGCGTCTGAGCAGGATCTTCATGAAGACGCTGTATACAGCCACCTAAAGTGGTCCGCCCTGACAGTCCGACGGCTGTATGCGCAGCCGATAGCATGCTCCTTGCGGCATGGCACATGGCTGTAGGAGCCTGATACATGGCGGCGTTCGCCAGAACGAGGAGTCTACTGCGAGCTGGCCCCGAAGCAGTGTGATTCGGTTCCAGCTCGAAGTAAGACTCGCGAGCTCTGGTTAAGCACGCCGCCAGCTAAACTGTGCCGCCCTGAGCATGCAGGGCAGTGTGCGCTGCCTCTGTCAGTCCTTGCGGTGTGACATATCACTGTAGCGTGTTGATACAACGTCCCGAACGGGATTCTTACATCTCTTGTACTGATAAGCACATCTCTTGCAAGAATCATCTTTCGGGCAGCGTTGAATAGCCCGCCCTGGCTGACGGCCGGTATGCGCCGGTGGACGGGTTAGCTAATCAATGCCATGCCGTAGGGCCTTGCAAAGATAACGTCAAATGCCGTAGGTGCGTCAATGCCGAGTAACAGGAAGCCATCCTTCTGCATGTAGAGCTCCTGCGCCTCCTGAAGGGTGTCGACACTGTCGACCTGCAGGGTGTGGTCTTCGCTCTCGCTGAAGACTTGGTAAACTTCATAGCTGACTGCCATCGCTCATGCTGTTTTAGTCCAACTCTTCAAGACCACGAGGTCGGGGTCGTTCTCGCTCTGCCAGAACCACCCTGCACTCTCTGGGTACTGAAAGCCCTGCAGGGCCTTCTCCAGCTCGCGCTCAGCATCCTCACGGTGTACTCCGTAGAGCATGTCCTCGGTGTCGAGCTCGCTCTCGGGGAGCGCATAGAAGCGGGAGGTGCGGCGCATCGTGCGCTCGCTCGGTATGCTGTGCTTATACACAGCATAGGCAGACTCCAGCTCCTCGATGCCGACTGCATCGTGCTGCTTGTCCCCCGTCTTCTTCTCCGTCAGGGTGAGGGAACGGACAAGCGTGTCATAGGCGGCACGGCTCGTCCGCATGGCGTTCTGCATGCAGCCGAGGGTGAGATAGCCGCTGATGTCGTCGCCCGTCTTGCGGCGGTTGGCGCTGACGTTGCGACCCTTGCCGCGGACAATGCACCCCGTCTTGCCCTGACGGTCATAGCCAAGGCCTCCGAGCTTTGCCTTGCCCGTATGGACGGCACGCAGGCAGTCCATGACGAACATGTTCATCGTGTCGATGTCCTGCCGGACGTTCACGATTGGCAGCACCTGCGTGGCCCAGGAGTGACCCTGTCCGTCGCCGTGGTAGAGATAGCGGTTGACACTGCCGACAGCACGACGGAACGTGGTGCCGCGCTTCTTTGTCGTTCGTGCCTCTATCTCCTTCTGAAAGCTCTTGATGCGAGAGCCGGAGAGGGAGATAGACTTCCCCTTGATAGAGAAGCCCAGAAACTTAAACCAGTGGTCTGCATCCAACCACTCCACCTTCTTGGGGTTGAGCTTCATGCTCATCTTCCCCAGCTCCTCGGTGAGAATCTGCATGCCCTTCTCGGCATCATTGCCGATAAACAGCATGTCGTCGGAGTAGCGGATGTAGTAGCCGTCGAGCTGCGAGAGCTTCTCGTCGATGTCGTAGAGGATGACGTCGGCAAGCCACGAGGCAACCGAGCAGCCCTGCTTCAGCGACTGATACTTGCTATCGAGCACGCCCTCCGGGGTGAAGTACAGGTCGGCATGGTAGTACTTGCGGAGCACGTCAATCAGCGCAGAGTGGCCGTGGCGCTCCTCGACCATGTCGAAGGCCTTGTCGATATACTCGATGGGCACCGAGTCGAAATACTTCGACAGGTCGGACTTCCAGCCCATCATCTTCTTGCCGCCCGTCCTGACGATGGCGGCAGAGGCCTCCTGCACCACCCTGCCGCAGCCAACGCCCTTCAGGTAGGACTTGCAGCTGGGATGAACGCGGTCGGGCATCAGCTCGAACAAGAGGTCGTTGGCAATAGAGAGCAGCACGCGGTCTGCTGCCTCGTTGACGTACACCGTGCGGAACTCGCCCGGTGTCTCCTTCGGGATCAGCGCCGTGTGCGGTGGTGCAATCTCGTAGTTGCCGTCGCGGATGGCGACATACACCTTCATCCGCTGCTCCGGCAAACAGAGCTTAAAGAGCCAGTTCTTAGGCACGTCCTTGACGATGCCCTTGGCGATGGCATACTCCCACCGCTCCAGCTCAAAGAATTGTTGCAAGATTTTGTCTTCCATTTCGTTTCAGTTTATAATTCATCCTCCCAAAACTCGCCTTCCTCGAGGTCGCCGAAGAGCAATTCCTCGATTTCCTCGTCATCGAGTTCGGAAGCTTTTGCACCGTCGATTCTCCCGATAACATGTCCGTTATGGAGGACATCGACACCGATGGCGTCTTCTTTCAATACGTACTTCATGTTGTTCGGTTATTGATTTGCGTTTTCATTATCTCCACGGTCTCATGGCTCGTTCCCCAGTAGCCGTCGGGATAGGACTCAAAGAAGCCTTCGTTATCGACGATTTCCCATTCGTTTTCCTCGCAGGCCTTACGGACCCCGTCAACGTAGCTTTTGAAGCACGAACGTGCCTCTTCCTCACTGCGATAGACTTGTATCTCGCGACTAATAAGCTCATATTCGTACAGGCTCTCCGAGAATACAATCCATATCTCGCCGTCGTTGTTCTTTTCCTTTGCGATAGTCTTCAGCGACTCCGCAATGTCATGCAGCAGGCCTGGGACCTGCTGCATGAAACGCTGTTCTAATACTGTCATGGCAATCACGAGTTATATTCCCTTGGAACGTACACACTATCGCACTGCTCATAGCCATCCCAGTCAGTGCAATGGTCACTGAAATACTTGATATACTCATCCTCGAGTCCCTTGTCGACGATGACAATCTCGTCATACGGGTCCCCGATGGCGGGGTCCATGTGTATGATAAGGGCAACCTTCTTGACGGGTTGCTTCTTCTCGACTACCACGTTCGAGGTGATAGCGTTCAGTTTTTGGGATAACACCTGCAGCTCTGCAGACGCCTCCTGCAACCTGCGCTGGTCGAAAGCGCTCATGTTACTTTTCTCCATAGCTTTGTGTTTTGGGGTTTATGCTGCCAACGGCAGGGCAGTCATGTTCATCTTCTTGGCGACGCCCTCGTAGCGTCGCAGGATATAGTTCGTGGCGCTCTGCACCTGGTCGATGACCTTCGGCACGAAGTCCTTGTCGCCACGGATGGCCTTGCGCCAGCTTTCGACATAGGAGAGGTGCTGCTCGTCGAGGAGCTTTCCGATGCCGAGCATACTGCACACACATGCAGAGGTGAGCTCTGCCACGAACTCCTCCATGGCATAGGCGTCGCTGCCGAACGTGCCGTCCTGCGAGCGCTTCAGTTCCTTGGCGGTGGAGTGCGCCATCTCATGAACGGCAGTGCCATAGAACATCTCATCTGAGAGGAACCGCTTGCGCTCAGGCAAACGGATATGGTCGTCCGTCGGGTTGTAGTGGGAAGAGTGTCCGCCGAAGAGGATGGGACACCGCCACTCGCCGCCGGTAATCATCTTCTCGAGCACGGGATCCGTGGTGCCGTGCTTGTACTCATGACCCTTCACCTCGGTGTACTCGGCATACTTCTCAGGGAACTTCTCCTTGAAGTCGGTCTGGTCGATATTCCAGACCGAATAGGTGTTCAGGGCGAAGATTTTCTTCAGCTCAGCCTGCTCCTCCTTGCTCATAGCGCGGACTTCCTCGTCCGTGAGGCGGTTGCCGTCCTTGTCATAGAACAGCGGCTTGAACCAATATACGGGGAACCACCCCTCACGCACGGGCAGTCCCTTGTCGTTGAACTTGGGGAAGCCGTCCTTGTCGAGTGCCACGTTAGTCATGAGACCCTTCTCCTTGATTTGCTTCATGGTAATGAAGAAGGGTGTCTCATAGCCCTCGATGGTGCAGAGCAGCGACAGAAGGAATGCGTTCACGCCCTTATAGGGCAGACGCTTGCGGTCGAAGTTACAGGGCACGCCGTTGTTGGGCGTGAGCCATGGTTTCTGCCATGCGCACCCCTCCATTGAGTCGAGTGCGCTGACGAACAAGTCGGCATATTTTTGTTTCATCTTGTCCGTCATCTCAGTAAGCTTTTTCATTGCCTTGATGATTTTGAGTTGTTAATGATGTGAATAGTAAGAGGCAAGCGGCAGCAACCTTGCAGCCGCTCGCCATGGATAGTGTCGCTTATGCTGCCTTGGCCTTCATGAGCGCCTCAATATTCTTCGGGATGGGCTTGCCAGCAAGTACCTGGTCGAGAAGGCGTGCCACGTCCTCAGCCGTATATGTGGTGGCATCGGCAGGCTCGGAGGGCTTGTTCTCCTTGTACTCCTCGCGCTTCTGCTTCCATTCCTCACGACGGGCGGCACGCTCCTCGGTGGCCTTGTCGACGATAGCCTTCAGCTCTGCCAGCGGCTTGCCGGCGTTCAGGGCCTCGCACACCTCACGTCCGGCGGCGACATAGCGCGGGCCGAAGATGAGGAAGAATACCTTGCCACCCTTCTTGTCGCGCTCATAGCTCGCAGAGGCATGGAGCTCGGCGGCATTCGTGTAGACCTCGTCCTGCTCGGCGACGCCATTCAGGCGACCGCAGGTCTTGCCCTTCTTGTTCGTGTACTCAGCGAAGGTGTACTTCTCGGTCTCAGCCTTCTTCTCGGCCTTCGGTTCGGCAACCTTCTTCTCTGCCTTTGGCTTCTTCTCAGCCTTTGGCTTCTTCTCAGCCTTGCGCTTCTCCTGCTTGGGTGCAGCCTTCTTCTCGGCCTTGGGCTCCTGCTTAGGCTCAGCCTTGGTGCCCTCGCCGACATGCCAGATGCCGTCGTCGAGCATCTTCTTCACCTGCGCCATGTTCAGCGGCATGGGCATGGTGGAGTCGCCTTTTCTGAACTCGCCTTGGAGAATGTCTCCGCTGGCATCCTTAATCTCGATGGTGGCGACGTTGTCGCCTACAATGATAGTCTTGCCGATAAGGTCGGCGGCCTTGATTTCATTCGTCATAGTCTTTTCCTCCGAATTTTTGGTTTCACTTGTTTGTTCGATAGTCTCAGTAATGCCACGCTTTCTCTTCGGTGGCTCAATAGGAAATTCGCAGATAGCGACGCGCTTGCCAGCCCTCATGAGCTTGGGCAGATAGGTGTCGAGTGCATGGTGTGGAAAGCCAGCCGATACCGTCCTGTCTGCGTGTTGTGTAGCCGTGATTCCGAGTATCTTGCTACACTCCAAAGCATCGGTGCCGTACACCTCGTAGAAGTCGCCGCAGCGAAATAGCAGCAGCTTGTCGGGGTTTTTCTCCTTGAGTTCACCCCAGATTTTCCTCTGTTCGTCTGTCATAGTCATGCCGTTTTAGGTAGTTTAACATCCAGTTCCACATCGCCCCACCAGCCTTCCACCTTGCGCACCTCGCCCTCATAGAGCTTGCACAGGCAGGTATAGAACCACGCCGCCACCGAGCGATGGCACGCCTTGTCCTCAATCTGATAGAGCACACTGTTGAAGAACGACCACATCGAGCGGCCGAACGTCCGCTTGTCCATCACGTCCTCCACCTTCTCGAAGATGATGCCGTTGTCGGAGGCGTAGCCCTCGGTACAGATGAGTGCGCCATGCTTGCGATAGGCTTCAAACACATCGTCGTAGCTTTCCTCGTCAGGTTGGAAGTTTTCGCCATACTGCTCGCTCCAGCTGATCACGTTCAGCACATAGCAGTGCTCGAACTCCTTGCGCACATTGTCAACGAAATAACTGTTGCCGTCGCGCTTGGCGCCCTCATAGCCACACATCAGGCCAGCGGCCTTGATAAATTCTCGCTTAGATACAATAAAACTGCTCATAGTTCTTCATTCATGGCATTTCTGCCTCTTATTAACACACACTTTTAACACATTCTATGCGGCAACCGACCACTCGATGCCGTCGCAATAGTCGGCAAAGTTCTCCGGCGTGTCCTGCCCATCGTCCCAGCCCGTCTCCATGCCGAAGCCCTCGCTGGCGGCATACACCTCCTTCACATCCACGCCGAACGAGTTGCGGTATTCACTCAGATAGCAGCTTCCGTGACGGAACTCGCCACGCAACTTCGCATAGTCCTCATGCGTCAGGTCTGCCATCGTGTTATACACCGATAGGTCGTCGCAGTCCACATAGTCTTCATATCCAGAGTCGAAGCGCACCTTCACCCTTGCGCCGTAGGCCGACGCAGGGCAGAAGCGCCCGCTCTCGTCACGGGGACTGTCCGTCACCGTCACCACCCGCTCGATAGTGTCGATGGGGTTGCCCCAGATGTTATACACGGTATGCTCGTAGCGCACTCTCTCGCCACGCTTGATAGATAACGTCTTTGCCATAGCTCATGCTGCCTTACGTACAAACATGGGCGCCAGCTCCAGCGCCTCGTTGTCACTCACACGATAGGCCACCTTGATAGCCTTTGCAATTTTCTTCAATCTAATCTTTGCCATAGTCTTGTAATTTTATGATTTTAACTCAGCGATAGTGTCTCGTACGCCCCCACGCCGCTCGACAGCAACGTGCGCCCTATGCTACATGCCTGACGGCGCAAGTAGCTCACGCCGCCACGGCTCACACGACAGGCCGCGATAACCTGCCCGCAGAGCAGCATGCTCCATGCCTCGCCCCACGATAGGAAGTTTTTGCGTTTCATAGGCTATTAGTCTCGATTATTGCTTCTTGTTTAGTCGAATCTTCTTGCCCATGCTTCGGTAATATCTACCATTTTATGCTCCTTGCTGCTCCAGCAATAGGTACATAAGTCTGACGCATGCCAGTCTTTAGCCACATCGCGGACGGAGAAGATATTGCCGTTCCTGTTGTTGCACTTTTTGCGGCAATAGTCCTTGGCCAACTCGATAGTCGGAAAGAACGCAGGGCCGCCAACACCGCGCTCATAGCCAGGATCGTACTCCTCTACGAAAACGCCCAGGTTGCTTCCAATTTGGGTGCCATAGCGTTTCCATGTGTCGAACAATTCCGAGGGCTTATATTCCTCTTGTCCGATACTTTCCATCCACTCTTTAGACACGATGACGCACACCTGATAGCCCTTGACCTTGACGCAATCCAATATGCCAATCCTCTCAGCAAGCATCCTGACGTCTTCCAGCGTCGGCACGTTGGAAATCATACTACAGCACAGCGAGCCTTTTGTCTTTTCCTCGTCAAAAAGGGAATCTGAGTTCGCTATGACGCTATGAACCCTTTTCCCGTGGTTTACACCGATATGGTTCATACCCCACATAAGTACTTGAATTTTCTTCATTGTTCTGTCCTCCGATAGTTTTGTTTTGATTTCACGTTGTTTCTTACGCCGATTTGTACCACTGGTCGTGTTTTTGTTGTTCACGTTGTTCTTCACGATAGCGATACTCGTAAAGCGAGATAGAGAAGTGGCTATAGCGCTTGTGCCACGGGTTATGACGCTCGTCCTGCTCAAAGAAGATGCTCCACAGTCCTTCGCAATAGCAAAGACGGGACATGGACACCTCTTCGCAGTCAACAGAGACGTGTACGTCTAAGGGGCAATACCGGCCAGCGAGAGCAAACAGATTCGGACATTCCTGCTCATAGAACGTCCGCATGGCCTGTTCCTCGCGGTTCTGGCTCAGGTCGTAAGGATAAGTGTAGGTGTATTCGCGCCCCCGTGTGGGGAGCACAATACGTACAGTTGTCTTCTTTGCCATAGTTCAGTCCTCCAATTTAAGCAAATAGATAATCATCCGGCCGCCATTCTCGCGGTCAGGTTCCTCCGTAATGATGATATACGGCTGTTCATCGGTGTCGGTGTACTTCGCAAGCTGCTCCATATCCGCATCATAAACGCAGTCGCTATACAGGTAGGCATACTCGCCTACAGGAACTTGAACGTCGGGCGCATAGCCAAAGTAGGCCTTAAAGTCGAACTCGTCGTCCACCTGAACAACACCCATAGCCCCAGTGTCAATGCTCTCCTTAATGAGCCATTTTAGCAAACCGATTGCTTTCATAGTCAGTCCTCCGTGTTTTAGGCGCAGAACCCGTCGAACGGATCCCACGTGTAATTACTCAACTCGTGCGCCATATCCTGCACGGCACACTTGCCTATTTCGTTCATCTGCGGAGCGGCCAGCAGACTTGCAGCCATAGCCACGATAGCGGCACTTCCTCCGCTGCGTCTGATAGCTTTGGGCGTTTTTACCCACATTTCTCTCGCGATAATCTTTGCGCTCTTTTTGGCTGCGCTCTCCATTTTCTTTGTTGCCATAGTGATTTTGAGTTTTTGTTGATAGTACTATTTTTTCCAAATAACGGTGCGCCATAGCTCTTTCGACAGAGCGTCGGGAACCATGATACCCATGTTGTTGTCGCGTCGCACACAAGTAACGACATAAACCTTCGTGCCCCATCCGCCCTTGCAGGCGTCAATCGCCTTCGAGAGGTCGTTATAGGTCATCAATCCGCCCAAGATGTTCGGGTGGTTGGTTTGATAGTATGAATAAGTGTTTCTTCGTGCCATAGCTATGCTGCCATTTTATTGTTTTTACTTTTCATTTTCCGTTCTTCACTTCGCGCGGCTCTGCGATCCGCACGGAATGCTGCCCATGCTGCGCCCATCAAAACGAGCGCATAGATTCCCTGTACGGGATTCGCGTCCACACCTGACGCCAGGCAGAACGCAATAGCCATAAGGATTCCTCCGATAGTTTTCATAATTTTGTTCTCCGATAGTTTAAAATAGTTCGTCGATAGCAAAGTCGCACAACTCACACTGGCTCTCACGCGATAGCGTTTCAAACGCATATCGGTTGCCCTTGTAGTCTGTCACATACACCATGTAGAAAGGCGACTCCTGCGGAGTTTCGTCTACGATAGAATGAACTGCAAAAGAATCTCCCTTCTTAGGCTTTGCCCACATTTCTCGCTTGGCGGCTACGCACATAGTCGTGCCGTTCATGGCACAGTTCATTGTGCCGATAGGGTCTGAATACATCATTGTTTTGTCCTCCAAATTTAGTAATAGCAGGAGAGCACGGTCTCGAACCGCATAGACACCCGCCTGGGTGCCCATAGTCCAGCTATAGGCTCTCCTTATCCGTCACGCTGATAGTTCATACTCGATACTGCGACCAGTATATCTCGGACTTTGATAGCATTTGTGCAGGGACGCTTTTGCGCCCCCACACAATACCCGACGCGATAGGCTGATTATTTCTCTACAGTAGCCTTCACGCAGATAGCCTGGGCCTCCAGTTCCTCGTCTGCGAATGAATCGCAGATAGGAGCATCGGGCGCGATCTTAACGTCCAACATAGCTTAGTCGTTTTTTAGCGTTAAACAGATATTTTCACAAGTATCCTGACGGCATAGGGCGCAGCCCGCCACCTACTGCATTATTCGCGATAGTTCCCTACGTCGCCACATTGAGAGTAGTTCGTACTGCGGATAGCCCAGCCACCCAGCTATATTGTCGCTGTAACACCCTGACATAGATGCAGTCACGAGTGGCCTCACACGGTCTTTCGTGGGTCTTAGTTAGAGGCTCACAACTCGTCGCATGGTCGTGTTGTATTTTGTTTCCTTACAGTACGCGATAGTTCTGTTCAAACCAAATGGCGCCACCGCCAGAGGCATACGTGCATACGGCGCTCATGTCCTGTCACGCATAGGAACTCTCTTGCTGACGTCATCCACCACTCGCACTCATGTCCTCACGGATAGAGCCATTGTGGAATTTACTGTCATAGTCTGTCTATCCAATAGAAACTCCTGTCCTTTAGACAGAAATCCGGCTCCCATATCATAGCCGCCTTATGGGGTACGGTAGTGCCTTCGATAGTGCATTAAAACACCACCGAAGGCTATCTACAGTCGCGCATAATCTGTCTCATCATAGTGCCCACAATGGGAGTCGGACCCATAGGGTGATGCAGCCCGCCACCTACTGCGTTATTCGCGATAGTTCACCCTGCCACGTTAATATGGACAACCTTTTGCGTCAAATTCCTATGTGCTTATAGCACACCGTGATACGACTGTTTGAAAAACGCTTTGTACGCATAGACGGACGCACTCCATGCTCGATAGATGTGCTCGGCTTTTTAGGCGCACGTCTGTTCTTACACTCGCGCACGATCTTGTATCGCTTTGTCTCCATGATACGGAAGTATGCCTCTCGACTCGCTTTCTCACGACGATAGGTTTTTAGCATTTCTCGCATAGACTCCGCTTCTTGTGCTTGCCTAATAACAGCACACTGACGCTCGTAATAAATATCATGTTCCAT
>JAEEGL017177386.1_pt1 | contig 26546 bp, 22 predicted proteins | sample 9134231 | NCBI WGS metagenome assembly JAEEGL01 (sample SAMN16246548, study PRJNA631951) | gut metagenome | biome: gut microbiome; feature: rumen; material: fiber-attached | host: Bos | place: Iran: Karaj | collected 2018-10 | reverse complement strand
TGCTGGAAAGAAACGATAAAGCGGCAAGAGCAGAAATGGAAAAAGCTTTGGAGGAGATCCGTCTGCTCGGGATCTGGGATATCGACAGAAAGGCAGTTGTCGGAAAAGACCGGGTAAGCGTCAGTGTATCGGGGATCATGCGCATCAGGGAAGGATTGTTTCTGAAACTGATCCGCGGCAGCTATTCTTATGAAAAGGATGAAGAGGCCAGAAGGGTTGACGAGGTTGTCTACCTTCGTTCACACGGGAGATAAAAATTGTACAGGGAAAGTATAGACAGGTCCGCCACGGAAACTTATCTGATCATTGAAGATGATGCCGATGCGGCCACGGAAACGGGGCCGGCATTCGAAACACAGATGCTGCTGGAAAACAGAATGGATCCGTTTTTGCCGCTTTTGGTGCAGCATGTGGATCACACGGTCAGGTACAGATATCCGGTTACCGGAAAAACAAACGTAAAGCAGATGTTTGAGAAAAGGGAGATCGGGGCTGACATTTTAAGAACCCTGATCGACGGAATACACAGGGGGCTTCTTTGTGCCGAGGAATATATGCTGCAGGAGGGGCATATTCTTGTGGATCCGGCACATGTGTACTGGGACAGCGCAAATGAAGCGGTTTTTCTGTGCCCCTGCCCGATCAGCAACGCGGCGCTGAAGGAAGGGATGCAGGAGCTGGCAGAATTTCTGATCACCGTGACGGATCATGGCGATCATGCGGCGATCGATCTTACTTACGGGTTTTTCAGGATGGTCTGTGCGGGGGATTACCGGTTCGATCTTTTGCTTCATGCGAAAGAGAAGGAGACGGAGGAGGAAATCATAAGCAGGGAGGATAACCAAACCAAGACGGAACGAACGGTTGCAAAGCGGAAAAACAATGCGTCCGGAGTCCTCGGATTTGCGGCTGCTTTTGCGATCGTTATCTGCTTTACCCTGTGCCTGTTATTGCTGAAATTCCGTTGACGCACTTTCGCTGAAATGATATGCTAAATCATAAGAAACGGCAGTTTTACTTTGGCGAGGGATGCGGATGAAGATCAACATTTATTATGGCGGACGCGGTATGATGGATGACCCGACGCTGTATGTACTGAACCAGTTTGAAACGGTTCTGAACGAACTGAATGTTCGTGTGGAGCGGTTTAATCTCCATGAGATGAAAACAAAGATCACCTCACTTCCCGCCTCCATCAATGATGCCGACGGGATCGTGCTGGCATCCACCGTGGAGTGGTACGGGATCGGCGGATATATGACGCAGTTTCTGGATGCCTGCTGGCTTTACGGAAACAGGGAGAAGATCGCAACTACGTACATGTGCCCGATCGTCATGTCGACCACATCGGGAGAGCGGGAGGCCAAGACCAGCCTTGCGATCGCCTGGGAGATTCTGGGAGGCTTGCCGTGCAGCGGGTTATGCGGATATGTCGAGGACATGGTTTCCTTTGAACTGAACAAGGATTATCAGAACATCATTGAGAAGAAAGCGGAGAACATGTACCGCACCATCTCTCAGAAGACCATGTCACTTCCCGCCAGCAATCAGGCGGTCAAGCGCATGGTGGATGTGACCAGTAAGATCGCCATGACCCCGCAGGAGACGGATATCCTAAGCCAGTATGCCGCTGATGAAGATTATGTCGCAAGACAGAAGGAAGATATTCAGGAACTGACCAGCTTCTTTAAGGAAAAACTGGAACAGAAGGATGTGGACGAAAACCTGATCTACATCGAGGATCTTAAGTCCCACTTTGATCCGCACGGCAGCGTGAACGCAACCTATAAGTTCATGATCAAGGAGCGGAAGAAACCGTTGATCGTTGAAATCGCCGAAAGCGAACTGAACTGTTACTACGGAAACATGGAGAATCCGGATGTCCTTTGTAAGATGGATGCGGACATCATGGAACAGATCATTTCCGGAAGGATCACGTTTCAGCGAGCGTTCATGTCCGGTCAGATGCAGGTCAAGGGTGATTTCAGGCTGCTGAGGATGCTGGATCAGGTATTTATCTTTGAAAGCGAAGAGGAATAAATGATGAAAGATGATTGTATTTTTTGCAAACTTGCAAACGGCGTGATCCCGACAAATTCCATTTATGAAGATGATGATTTTCGTGTGATACTGGATGCGGGACCGGCAACAAGGGGGCATGCACTCATCATCCCCAAGGAGCACTATGCCAACCTTTATGAGATCGATGAGAATGTGGCTGCATCTGCCATGAAGTTGGCAAAGAAAATGGCCGTGCACATGACAGAGCGTCTTAAATGCGACGGCTTTAATCTGGTGCAGAATAACGGTGAATGCGCAGGACAGAGCGTGTTCCATTTCCATCTGCATCTGATCCCGAGATATGAGAATGATGGCGCCTTGCCGCTTTGGAAACCGCAATCGCCCGATGATGGTGCACAGAAGAAGCTCTGCGAAGAACTGAAATTCTGATCAGTTCTGTACCTGTGTCAGAAGATGCAGGATTGTTTCTACCGCATCGTTTTGAGAAGAGTTACGCATATGTTCCACATAGGATTCCCTGTTTTGATACAGGGAATCTATTTGTTTTAACAGAATTTCATCCGTGATCTCTTCTTCTTCCAGAACCACGGAAAATCCCTGATTTTCAAAGGATCTTGCATTTAACACCTGATCCCCGCGGCTTGCCTGAGATGAAAGCGGGATCAGGAGATTCGGCTTTTGCAGATAGAGCAGTTCACAGATGGCGTTGGCACCGGCTCTGGAGATTACCAGATCGCTGAGTGCAAACAGATCCTTCAATTCATCTTTGATATATTCAAATTGGACATATCCCGGGGTATCTTTCAGGGTTTCGTCCAGCTTTCCCTTTCCGCATAAATGGATCACATAGAATCGCGGCAGAAGATCCGGCAGGATCCGTCTGATCGCGGCATTGACATTGGCGGCACCCAAAGAACCGCCCATGATCAGGATAACGGGCTTGTCATCGCCGATCTTACAAAAGGCACGACCCCGCTCAGCCGATCCTTCTTTTAATTCCGAACGGATGGGAGAGCCTGTAAGGACAGCTTTTCCCGCCGGGAGCTTATCCACGGTCTCCGGAAAATTACAGCAGATCTTTGCGGCAGATGAGAAGCACAGGCGGTTTGCCAGACCCGGTGTCATGTCCGATTCATGAATGATCGCAGGGATCTTCCTGCGTTTCGCGGCGATCACGACCGGGACGGAAACAAAGCCGCCTTTGGAAAAGACCACATCGGGCTTCAGTTCCTTCATCAGCTTCTTGGCTTCATGGAAACCTTTGATCACCCGGAACGGATCGGTAAAATTCTTTACGTCAAAATAGCGGCGCAGCTTTCCCGATGCAATACCGTGATAGGGAATGCCATAGTCCGCAATGAGGGATTTCTCCATGCCCTCATAGGAACCGATGTATTGAATGTCATAACCTGCTTCCTTCAGAGCGGGCAGCAGGGCAATATTCGGGGTTACGTGGCCGGCAGTTCCGCCGCCTGTCAGTACGATTCGTTTCATAGATACCATTTTAAGGAAACACCCCTGTTTGTCAAGTGAGCGGGAGGTTGAAATCCTGCACCGATTCAAGTATAATTTCCATAATTTCTACGATGAATTTCAGGAGGATCTTAACATGGCAACATGGAACAATCTTGACACTTTAAAAGCGTTTTCACAATTGTCTGATAACCGGGACCGCACGGATATCGCCAAAGAACTGTCTTCTGAGACGGGTGCGCAGAGAGTGCAGAAGTACTCGGTCAACATGGCGGAAGGACTGCACTATAATTACGCGGCCAAAGAAGTGAATGACACGATCTTAAAGATCCTGCAGGATCTTGCGGATGAAGCACAGCTTACGGAAAAATACGAAGAACTGTATAACGGTGCCGTGATCAATACGGGCGAGAAACGTCTGGTATTGCATCAGCTCACGCGCGGCCAGCTGGGAAGCGATGTTGTGGCAGACGGTATCAACAAGCGGGATTTTTATACGACACAGCAGAAAAACATTGCGGAATTTGCGAAGAAGGTACATGCCGGAGAGATCGCAAACGCAAAGGGAGAAAAGTTTACCACGGTCGTACAGATCGGTATCGGCGGATCGGACTTAGGACCGAGAGCCATGTATATTGCGCTGGAAAACTGGGCAAAGAAAAACAACACGTTCAAAATGGAAGCGAAATTCATCAGTAACGTGGACCCGGATGACGCGGCAGCCGTTCTGAACGCGATCGATCTGGCACATTCCCTGTTCATTCTGGTATCAAAATCAGGGACAACGCTGGAAACACTGACCAATGAAATGTTTGTCAAAGAGGCACTGAAGAAGGCGGGGCTTGATGCAAGCAAGCACATGATCGCCGTAACAAGCGAGACTTCGCCGCTTGCAAAGAGCAGTGACTATCTGGCTGCATTTTTCATGGATGATTATATCGGCGGCCGCTTCTCGTCCTGTTCGGCTGTCGGCGGAGCAGTTCTTTCGCTTGCTTTCGGACCGGAAGTATTTGCCGCTTTTCTGGACGGTGCCGCTAAAGAAGACGCACTTGCAAAGAATCGCAACATTCAGGAGAACCCGGCTATGCTGGATGCCCTGATCGGTGTCTATGAGCGCAATGTCCTCGGATACGGCGCGACGGCTGTTCTTCCGTATTCCCAGGCATTGAGCCGCTTCCCGGCGCATTTGCAGCAGGCGGATATGGAAAGTAACGGAAAGAGTGTGAACCGGTTCGGCGAGCCTGTAAATTATCAGACGGGGCCCCTGATCTTCGGTGAACCCGGTACGAACGGCCAGCATTCCTTCTACCAGCTTCTGCATCAGGGAACGGATATCATCCCGATCCAGTTTATCGGCTTTAAAAATGGACAGTGTGGCGTGGATGTGGATATTCAGGGAAGCACCAGCCAGCAGAAGCTGTGCGCGAATGTAGTGGCACAGATCATGGCATTTGCCTGCGGTAAGGAGGATTCAAACCGCAACAAAAACTTTGCGGGGCATCGCCCGTCCAGTATCATTTACGGGGAATCCTTAACGCCCGCATCGCTTGGCGCCCTGCTTTCCCATTTTGAGAATAAGATCATGTTCCAGGGATTCTTATGGAATGTGAACAGCTTTGACCAGGAAGGTGTGCAGCTCGGAAAGGTACTTGCGAAGAAAGTCCTGGCACACGAAACCGAGGGTGCGCTGAAATGCTACAGCGAGCTGTTCGGGATCTGAAAATGCATTTTTTCTCCGGTTGAAGGATGAATGAACACAAGATCATAAGCGCAAAGTGCAATACCGGCTGTTTCTTTGGAGGCAGCCGGTTTTTTTGCGCCGTATTTCACATCATAAAGGATCGGATGTCCCAGATGGGAGAGCTGCGCACGGATCTGATGGAATCTTCCGGTCAGAAGCTGAATGTTCAGCGTGGTCGTATCCGCCTTATCGTCATAAGCGCGCACTTCATAGGAGAGCTTCGCACATTTTGCGGCCTTTCCGTGTGCATCCTTTGTGTCTTTTGGAACGATGAGAGCCATGTTTTTTGTGCTGTCTTTAACCAGATAATCCGTTAAGATCACGGGTTCTGCGGTCTGCTCCACTTTTCCCTCCACGATTGCCGTGTAGTGCTTACACATCTGATCGCCCTGTGCCTGTTTGCTCAGGGAAGCGGCGGCAGCAGGCGTTTTGGCAAATACAAGCAGACCCGAAACCGGCGTGTCGAGTCTGTGTACGATTCCAAGATATGTATCTCCCAGGTATGTTTTGATCTTAGAGACCAGATCCGCAGCCCTGACGGAAGCGGACTGCGTGGGCATGCCGGCGGGTTTTTCGATCACCAAAAGGTCATTGTCTTCGTAGAGGATGTTCATAGGAACAATATAAATCGAAAAGGGATACGGAACAAGGGAGAACGGGCGAAAAGTTTTATTGTTTCTTTAGAATCTGTCAGAATGACATGTGTTATAATATGCGCATAAGTTAGGGAAAATGGGGGCTACCTATGAAACTGAAAACGCGGCTGATGTGGTCTGCCGTGATCATGATCTTAGCACCGCTTGCGCTGACATGTGCCTCGTTCATTGCGTTGAGCCTGTACCGGTTCCGGCATCTCTACGGGGAAACACAGCTGAAACCGAATATGACTTATGAGTTCTCTGCAGATTCGCTGCAGGTGTTTTTCATGCAGCTTCTGTTTGCGGTGACGATCATTCTGGTGATCACCAGCCTTGTGATCACGAGCCAGAATTACAAGCAGGTGGCAAAGCCCGTATGGAAACTGAATGAAGCCATGCGTCAGATCGCCAAAGGGAATCTGGATTATTCCATTGCCACGGAAGGAAAAGACGAACTCAGCGAACTGTGCAACAATTTCGACGTTATGCGCAGGGCTGTTAAAGAGACCATGGAGAGCAAGGTGAAATATGATCAGGACAGCAGGGAACTGGTCAGCAATATCTCCCATGATCTGAAGACGCCGATTACATCGATCAAGGGATACTGCGAAGGGATCATGGACGGCGTTGCGGATACACCCGAAAAGATGGACCGTTATATCAAGACCATCTACAACAAGGCGATCGAGATGGACCGCCTCATCAACGAACTGACCCTGTATTCCCAGATCGATACCAACCGGATCCCTTATAATTTCCACAGGATCGATGTGAATGACTTTTTCAATGATTGCGTGGAAGAGATCGGTCTGGACTTGGAGTCCAAGAACATCAAGCTGACGTACAGCAATTACGTGGAAAGCGGCACCAGGATCATTGCGGATCCCGAGCAGCTCCGCCGGGTCATCAACAATATCATCGGCAATTCCGTGAAATATATGGATAAAGAGGAAGGTGCCATTGATATCTGCATTATCGACAACAATGACAGTATTCAGGTGGAGATCGAGGATAACGGAAAAGGGATCGCTGCCAAAGACCTGCCCAATATCTTTGACCGGTTCTTCAGGACGGACGCATCCAGGAATTCCGCACAGGGCGGAAGCGGTATCGGGCTTTCCATTGTAAAGAAGATCATTGAGGATCACGGCGGTTATATCTGGGCAACCGGTAAGGAACATGTGGGAACAACGATACATTTTGTATTGAGAAAATACGTGGAGGCAAATGATGAGCAGAATACTGATTATTGAAGATGAGGAAGCCATAGCGGAGCTGGAAAAGGATTATCTGGAACTGTCCGATTTCGAGGTGGTGATCGAAAACGACGGAAAGAAGGGTCTGGAGCTGGCGTTGCATGAAGACTATGATCTTTTCATCCTGGATCTGATGCTGCCGGGAACAGACGGCTTTGAGATCTGCAAAGAGATCCGGAAAGCCAAAAACACGCCGATCATCATGGTAAGTGCCAAAAAGGACGATATCGATAAGATCAGAGGCCTGGGACTCGGCGCGGATGATTACATGACCAAGCCGTTCAGCCCGAGTGAACTGGTTGCAAGGGTAAAGGCGCATCTTGCAAGATATGAGCGGCTGATCGGTACCAATCCGAACACCAACGAAGTGATCGAGATCAGAGGCCTAAAGATTGATAAGACGGCAAGACGTGTCTATATCAACGGAGAAGAAAAGGCATTTACGACCAAAGAGTTCGATCTTCTGACATTCCTGGCGCAGAACCCGAACCATGTTTATACGAAAGAAGAGCTGTTCCGCAAGATCTGGGACATGGATTCCATCGGGGATATCGCAACGGTTACGGTGCATATCAAGAAGATCAGGGAGAAGATCGAGATGGATACATCCAATCCGCAGTACATTGAAACCATCTGGGGCGTGGGGTATCGGTTTAAAGTATGACCGCAATTTCAGTTGTGTTTTACGAAAAATCATGTAAAATAAAGGTGTAGGGTATTTTTTTCAAGGGGAGGTATACACATGAAATGTAAAAGAACACCAATTGTTGCAGATGTATATGAATACACGATCGATTCGCATTTGGAGGACGGATGGGAGCCTCTCTCGGACGTTGTGACCAAGGGGTGGATCGTGACGGACAGACTGTTGCGTGTAACCAGGGACAGCGGGTTGGTCGTTGTGCCGTATATCACACACAAAAGGGGACGGACTTTCATCGAAGAGGGCGATTACGTCATTATCGATGCAGACGGAACGAAGCATGTGTGCGGTGCCGACAAGATCTTCAAGAGATACGAGAAGATCGAAGATTAACAATGTATGAGAATAAGAGCCGCGGATCATCCGCGGCTTTTTCTTTCGGCTGCTTAGGAAGGAAAGACAGCGCATGAGAAAGTTTTTAACGGTTTATATATGTCTGATCTTATGCCTGCTGACGGGTTGCAGGAAAACGCCGGCGTGGGCAGATCATGCAAAGACGGAACTGACGGTTGCCTTTATTGATGTGGGGAAAGGTGACTGTATCGTCATAGCAGGCGGGGATCATGTCATTATGATCGATTGCGGATATGAAGATACGGTAAAGGCGGTTAAGGCAGACTTAAGCGACCTTCGGATCGACCATATCGACGAAATGATCATCACGCATTACGACAAGGATCATTATGGCGGTGCGGCCGGCCTTTTACACACCTACCCGGCAAAGACGGTTTATATTCCGGATTATCTTCCGGAAGGAGAAAAATACGAGGATGTCATGGAAGACCTGGAGGATAGCGGTGCTAACCTGGTCCGGGTCAGGGAGCAGATAAAGATTGCTTTTCCAATCGGAGAACAGGAGGCAGAATTGACGATCCTACCGTCCTTTGTCAGCTATGATGCCGCGGAAAAAAACGACAATGACATGTCTCTTGTCGAAGCGCTGCATTACGGAGCAGACGCGTTTCTGTTCACCGGGGATATCGAGCGGGAATCCATAGAAGCCTTTATTCCTGTTGCAGAACACTATGACATTTTGAAATTTCCGCATCACGGGGACTGGAAGAAAAACACAGAGTCGCTGCTTGAAAAGATCGATCCAAAAGAGGTCATTATCACGGACGGTGACGACCGGCCGGTTGAAGAGAAGACGGAAGCATATCTTACAGAGGCTGCAATTCCTTATTACACTACAAAAGAGAACGGATCGATCGTTGTTTTTTGCACGGGAAGCGGAACCTATGAAGTCGTATGCGGTAAATAGCGGCGATCATTGACTTGCCATGCGTTGACAATTATAATGGTATTTGTTGCAAAATAAAGCAAAAGGAGCAGTTATGGGCGATAAGAAAATGGTCGAAGCCATCACTTCCATGGAAGAGGACTTCGCGCAATGGTATACAGATGTAGTAAAGAAAGCGGATCTGATCGACTACACTTCCGTAAAGGGATGCATGGTCTTTAAGCCGGCAGGATATGCGATCTGGGAACTGATCCAGAGCCAGATGGACCGGCGGTTTAAAGAAACGGGCGTGGAAAACGTCTATCTTCCGATGTTCATTCCCGAGAGCCTTCTGGAAAAAGAGAAAGATCACGTAGAGGGTTTTGCACCGGAGGTGGCGTGGGTAACGATGGGCGGCCTGCAGCCCCTGCAGGAGAAGATGTGCGTACGTCCGACATCGGAAACGCTGTTCTGTGATTTTTACAAAAACGAGGTGCATTCCTACAGGGATCTGCCCAAGAATTATAACCAGTGGTGCTCGGTCGTTCGCTGGGAGAAAGAGACCAGACCGTTCCTCCGCTCCCGTGAGTTCCTGTGGCAGGAAGGACATACGATCCATGCGACGGCTGAGGAAGCGGAAGAAAGAACGATCCGGATGCTGAACGTGTACGCGGATTTTTGTGAGCAGGTTCTTGCGATCCCGGTCGTAAAGGGCAGAAAGACCGAAAAAGAGAAATTTGCGGGTGCACAGGCAACCTACACGATCGAAGCCCTGATGCATGACGGAAAGGCTTTGCAGTCCGGAACCAGCCATAACTTCGGCGACGGATTTGCCAGAGCATTTGATATCCAGTTTACGGACAAAGACAATACATTAAAGTACCCGTTCCAGACGTCCTGGGGAACAACGACCAGACTCATCGGCGCGATCATTATGGTTCATGGTGACAATTCCGGCCTTGTGCTTCCGCCGAGAGTGGCTCCGACGCAGGTGATGATCGTTCCGATCAGACAGCAGGCGGAAGGCGTTCTCGGTAAGGCGGCTGAGATCAATGCGGCCCTGAAGGCAGCAGGCATCCGCGTGAAAACGGATGACTCCGAAAAGAGTCCCGGCTGGAAGTTTGCCGAGCAGGAAATGCGCGGGATCCCGATCCGGATCGAGATCGGCCCGAAGGATATCGAAAACGGTAAAGCGATCCTTGTCAGACGCGACAACGGAGAAAAGACGGAGGTTGCCATCGATGCGATCCCCGAAACCGTTAAAGCGCTGCTTGACCAGATCCATGACGATATGCTGAAGCGTGCCAGAGAGCGGCGCGACGCAAATACTTTTGTGGCAAGGACCAAAGAAGAATTCGAACAGATCTTTGCGGAGAAAACAGGCTTTGTGAAAGCTATGTGGTGCGGAGACAGGGCGTGTGAGGATGAGATCAAAGAAAAGCTCGCCGTTACGTCCAGATGCATGCCGTTTGAGCAGGAGAAGATCGCAGATACCTGTGTCTGCTGCGGCAAACCGGCCAAGCACATGGTCTACTGGGGCAAAGCTTATTGATAAAAAGAAAAGGAGAAGGATATGAACGTATTAGTTATCAACTGTGGAAGCAGTTCCCTGAAGTATCAGCTGATCAATTCAGAGAGCGAAGCGGTTCTTGCAAAAGGACTTTGTGAGCGGATCGGGATCGACGGTGTTCTGACGCACCAGCCTGCCGGCAAGGACAAGATCAAAACAGAAACGGCCATGCCGAATCATACCGTTGCGGTGGAACTGGTCATCAAGAGCCTGACGGATCCGGTAAACGGCGTGATCGCATCTCTTTCCGAGATCGGTGCGGTCGGACACAGAGTGGTCCACGGCGGAGAATCCTTTGCGGAATCCGTTGTGATCGATGATTCCGTTATGAAAGCGATCGAGGACTGCAACGACCTGGCACCGCTTCACAATCCGGCAAACCTGATCGGGATCAGGGCATGCCAGGAGCTGATGCCGAACGTTCCGATGGTTGCGGTATTTGATACGGCTTTCCATCAGACCATGCCGAAGAAAGCTTATTTCTACGGCCTTCCGCATGAATACTACGAGAAATACAAAGTACGCCGCTACGGTTTCCACGGAACCAGCCACAGCTATGTGAGCAAGCGTGTCGCTGAGATCCTTGGCAAGGACTATGCGTCCTTAAAGACGATCGTCTGTCACCTGGGCAACGGCGCCAGCATTTCCGCAGTCATGAATGGAAAATGTGTGGATACCAGCATGGGCTTAACCCCGCTGGAAGGTCTGATCATGGGCACAAGATCCGGCGATCTGGATCCCGCGATCTTAAACTTCATTGCAAACAAAGAAAACCTGACCCTTGCGCAGGTTACGGATGTGCTTAACAAGAAATCCGGTGTGCTCGGTCTTTCCGGCGTTTCCTCCGATTTCAGGGATCTGGAAGCGGCAGCAAAGGAAGGCAATCAGTGGGCGATCGATGCGCTGGACACCTATTATTACAGAGTTGCCAAATACATCGGTTCCTATGCGGCAGCCATGAACGGTGTGGACGTGATCGCGTTTACCGCAGGCGTAGGAGAGAATAACCCGCCGGGAAGAGAAACGATCGTTTCTTATCTCGGATATCTCGGGGCAGACGTGGTGCCTGAGAAGAACAATTGCAGGGGCGAAGAGAAAGTGATCTCCTCTGATCAGGCCAAAGTCACGGTTATGGTTGTTCCGACCAACGAGGAACTTGCGATCGCAAGGGAAACCGTTCGTCTGGTATAAGAATCATCCGGATCATTTTAAGGGAGGGAACGGCGAGCCGGTCCTTCCCTTTTGTTTTCATTCGTAAGATGCATTTTATGATATAATGAACCCATGAAAATCGTTATGCCTTCCAAGGTTACACAGATCATCCATACATTGCAAAACGCCGGATATGAAGCATATGCGGTTGGCGGCTGCGTACGGGACAGTCTGCTTGGAAGAGAACCGGACGACTGGGATATTACGACCAATGCTTATCCGGAACAGATCAAAGGGTTATTCAGGCGGACGGTGGACACGGGCATCAAACACGGCACGGTTACGGTAATGCTCGGGAAAGAAGGCTTTGAGATCACAACCTACCGGATCGACGGGGTGTATGAAGATAGCAGGCATCCGAAAGAAGTCACATTTACGGCAAGCCTTGCGGAAGATCTTAAGCGCCGTGATTTTACGATCAATGCGATGGCATACAACGATGAAGCGGGGATCGTGGATCTGTTTGACGGCCTTTCAGATATCAATGCAAAAATCATCCGCGCGGTAGGTGATCCGAAGGAGCGTTTTACGGAGGATGCGCTGCGGATCCTGCGCGCCCTGCGCTTCAGTGCACAGCTTGACTATTCCATTGACGCAGAAACAAGAAAAGCGATCGCGGAGCTTAAGGATAATCTGCGGCAGATCAGTAAAGAACGTATCCGCGAGGAACTTAAGAAACTGCTTCTGTCGGATCATCCCGATAAGCTACGTGAAATGAAGGAGCTCGGGATCACGGATGTCGTATTGCCCGAGTACAATACGGCAGATCAGGAACTGATTGCGAGCCTTTTGCGAAGCGAAAAGAATCTGTATGTCAGATTGTCCGTGCTTTTATATTATCTGGGTGACCCGGAAGGAATTTTACGCGGATTAAAATATGATAATGAGACCATAAAGACGGTTTCGACACTGGTCGCTCATGCGGATGATGAGACAGATCTTTCTCCGGAAGCGGTACGACGGGACATCGTCCGGATCGGATTCAAAAGAATGCCGCTGCTGTTCTTGGTTAAGAGGGCACTTTCACAAAACGGTGAATACATTGACAACTATGAAACGGTCTTTGAGAAAATCCTTTCGGATGCAGACTGCATTTCCTTAAAGGATTTAAAGGTTACCGGGGATGATCTGATGCAGGAGTTTCATCTCTCACCCGGCAAAGAGATCGGGGAAAAACTGCAATTCCTGTTTGACCGCGTGTTGGAAGATCCGTCATTGAATGAACGGGAGAAATTGCTGAAACTGTTACATCAGGAACAGGAGGAGCATACGTGAAAAGAGCTTTTGTGCCGATCGCATTTATTCTGATCGTGGCGATACTCGGCGCGTATCTGATCACAAGTGAATACCGGAAAAGAAACAAGCCTGTTCAGACACAGACACCGGAAACGGAAGAAGTGGTCAGTCTTGACGATCTGCAGGCAACCGACACGGTCATGCTCATAAATGCGGACATGGATGCAAAGAAACTTTTGGTAAGGCATCTTGGAAGCGTAGAGGATTATGAACTGACCTTTGACGGAACCGTTCCTTTTCTGAATAAATACGGGACATCCATTACCGCATCGGAGCTGAAATGCGGCGAGATTCTGGATATCGTTTATTCCAAGCACAGCGGGAAGGTGAGCAACGTCAGGATTTCTTCCAAGACCTGGACCATGACCGGGATGACGGATTATGAAATCGATGCGAACCGGAAGACCATGACGATCATGGGAGAAGCATACCAATTCGGTGCCGATCTGATGGCTTTTTCGGACGATCTGCCCGTACGCCTCATGGATATCACGAATATAGACACTTTGACGATCAAAGGGTATAATCGAAAAGTGTGTTCTGTCGCGATCGAAAAGGGTCACGGCTATCTGCGGATCCGCAATGATGCTTATTTCATCGGCGGCTGGATCGAAGTGGGGCAAAAGATCATCCGCCCGATCACTGAAGAAATGCTGCTTCCCGTTCCGGAAGGACGCTACAAGGTCCGCGTGACCAACAGGGGTTATGCGGGCGAAGAAAATGTCGTGATCGAACGCGATAAGGAAACGGAGCTGGACCTGTCCAAGATCGAAGTGGAAGAGGTTGCGATCGGACATGTGCAGTTTGACCTCTCGCCGGAATATGCACAGCTATACGTGGATGACGAGATCACGGACTACGAAGAACGCGTGCCGCTTGAATACGGCACACATAAGATCAGGGTCAGCGCCGCCGGATTTGAGACCGTGGAAACCAATATCAAGATCGGCAATGACTACGCCAACGTGGAGATTGCGCTTGATCCGCTCCCGGAAGGCGAAGAAGAGGAAGAGGCGGTTGATAAACGCCCGCCGATCATTCCGTCTACGGAGCTTTCGGAAAACACTTCCGGGGAAAATGAGAGCATCGGCGAAGAGAGAAGTGCAGCAAGTCAGGATGACGCAACGGACACATCGCAGCAGGCGGATACCGCGACGGTTTCCGGGAATAAAAAGATCGTTGTACAGGCACCGGCTGATGCGGAGGTTTATCTGGACGGTAACTATATCGGTGTTGCACCGGTTTCAACCGGCAAGGTGACCGGCTCGCATACGATCACGCTGAGTAAAGCCGGATATATTACCAAGAGTTACACCATCTATGTGGAGAATGACAACAATGACGTGAACCTGTCATTTTCGGATCTGATGGCGGAATAGATCTTATATGAAAAAATTGTTCAAAGAGCAGGAAAACAGAATAGCAGCCTTTGTCTTTGTTGTGGTATTGCTTGTCGTCTGCAGCCCGCTGATCACGAAACTGTGCATCAACGGTCACGATCTGGAATACCATCTGCTTCGTATTGAGAGCCTGAAGGAAGGCATCCTGATGGGAAGGCCTTTTGCAAAGATCAACGTGCTGTTTTTTGGCGGCGCGGGATATGCCAGTTCCCTGTTTTATCCGGACTTTTTACTCTATATTCCGGGTGTGCTGCGCGCCCTGGGCGTTTCGATCAACAAGAGCTATCATATTTTTGTTGCGATCTGTATCCTTCTGACCTATTGCAGCACCAATTACTGTGTCAAAAAGATGACGCAGTCGGTATACGCGGGTCTCATGGCCGCCATTCTGACGGTCAGTTCCCCTTATTATCTGGGAGATATCTATGTCAGAGGAGCCGTAGGCGAATTCACGGCATTTATTTTCCTGCCCTTTGTGATCTACGGGATCTACAACGTGCTCTATGAAGGAATGGATAAGACGTTTGTTCTTGCCCTGGGATATGCCGGCGTTCTTTTGTGTCATACCAATACATTCGTATTCTGCCTGTTTTTCGGCGCACTTGCGTTTCTGATCAAATGGAAACGGTTCCGCGACAATCTGCCGACACTTTGGAAGCTTCTGATCACGGCATCCGTAACGGCATTGCTGACCATGTTCTATTGGCTTCCGATGCTGGAAATGTATCTGTCAACACCGCTGTATGTGAATACGGCGTGGATCAAACTGGAACAGACTGCGGGGCAGCTGTTTTCCGTCTTGTCGAATCAATTCCCGAGTATCGGTTTTCTGCTAGTGATCCTGGCGTTTTTCAGAGCGCTTGTCAAAAAGAATCCGCAGAACAGAGACCTGATCGGATTCGCGGACTGGCTGCTGATCGGCGGAGCCACATTTTCGATCCTTGCAACGGACCTGATCCCGTGGCAGAGACTGAACGGATATCTGGATTTCGTGCAGTTTCCGTGGAGGCTGTTTATGCCGGCAACGGCGATGCTGGCGGTTGCGGATGCGATCATTCTGTCCGTGTTCATCAAATCGTCTCTGGAGCCGTATATGCCAAGCAGTACAAAGGTACTGTCCGTTGTGCTTTTGGTGGTGGCAATGGCCTTTGCGATCCGGACGATCGGGGATGCAGACATCACCTATTATGATTATTCGGATGATTACTATACGTATAAACCGTATACGGGCAACGTGATCGCCGGGGAATGGCTGCCGGAAACCGTTACGGACAGGGATGCCCTGATCGAAGAAAGCGAACACCTCTATGCGGATAACGGTGACGATCTGGCTTTCGAGCGGATCAAAGACCGTGTCGAAGCGGATATTCAGGGGAATTATCAGTATGTGGATGTTCCGTTTATCTATTACAAAGGATATCGCGCCGAGCTGGCAACAACGGATAAAACAATCAGTTTGCCGGTTGGCAGCGGACAAAACGGATTGTGCCGGGTCAATACACAGGGACAGCAGGGCAGGCTGATTGTCTATTACGGCGGGACCGTTTTACAGCTTGTTTCGCTCCTGATCAGCATCCTGACAGCAGTCTTTCTGATCGTATTCCGGATATACGGGAAGAAAAAAGCAAAAGCAGCGCTGCTGCTCTTCCTCTTATGCATTTGCGGCTGCCGTGCAGAGAGCAGCGGGAAGAGCGATATCGTTCCGATCCCGGACATCAGTGCCGAGGGGCTGATGAAGGCCGAGGGCGCGGTTTTGGAGAATGAGAATACGGAGAGTGAACCATACAGACTGCTGTTTTCCAAAGAAGGATATACGGGATTTGATCTGAAACCCGTTTTTCTGCAATGCCCGGATTGCGCCGCGGATCTGACGGTAACCGTATCCCTTTGTCAAAACGATACGGAACGGATGCAGGAAACGCTGGAAATATCCCGGGAAACGGCTAAGTATCCGGTTCTGCTCTGTGATCTTTCAGGGATCAGCGAAACGGGAAGATACCTGTTTAGGGCAAGGATCGTGCCGGAAAACGGTACGGCTTTTTCTTTGGAAGAGGAAATTACCGTAGCGGATGATAAATATGACCGGATCTATACGGAAATGCTTGCACAGGCACAGCCTTCCGTTTCCGTTTATGCCTGTGCGGACCATATCCTGGCATATGAACTGACGGGAGATGAAAAACTGGCCCGTTTTGCGGATTCTGCCAGGGATCAGATGATGGAGACGCTGGAAACGTATTATCACGCATCAAGCGATGAGACCGTACGTTTTTTTACCACGGCATGGCTTTATAAAGAGACCGGAGATAAACAATACAGAAAAGAAGCCGAAGCATATCTGGATACGCTTCCGGAAACTGCGGAGAATGTGACGGATCCGGCACTTCTCTGGGGCCTGGCCGCATATCTTCGGACAACCCACCCCGTGGATTACCGGCTTAGCGAAAAAGCCATGGGATTTGTTTTTTCCGGTGCAAACAGCCTGCTGAAACGCGATCAGAAAGCGGAATGGGAGCGGTTGTATGAGGCGGGAACGGATGCACGGATGGAGGAAGCGCTGCAGAATGCGCAGCTTTTGATTTTGGCAAACTATGTCAGCAACAGTGCCGAATATGTGAGATGTGCAGGGAATTACCTTGCCATTGCGGATAACCGGACCGATTCGCTGTTTGTTGTGAGCGGTCTGGATAATGTACCCTTATAATCGAAACAGGTGCGGAGGATAAACTATGAGAATCGTTGTGTTGGCCGGCGGGATCAGTACGGAACGGGATGTTTCCCTGATGAGCGGCTCGCGGATCTATAAGGCGCTTTCGGAAAACGGGCATGAGACGATCCTGCTGGATGTGTTCCTGGGATACGAAGGGGACCCGGATAAGGTCTTTGACCTTCATATAGACTGGGCGGAAAAAGTCGCTCCGGTCAGGGAAGAGGAACCGGATATCCTGGAAGTGATCAAAAGCAGAAAAGACCAGAGCAACATGCTTTTTGGTCCCAACGTGATCCGGATCTGCAAGGATGCGGATATCGTATTCATGGCGCTGCACGGAGACTGCGGTGAAAACGGAAAGATTCAGGCAACCTTTGATCTGTTTGACATCAAGTATACGGGAACGGATGCACTGAGTTCCGCCTTAGCCATGGATAAATTTCTGACCAAGCAGATGTTTCGCACGCACGGGGTTAAGACACCGGAAAGCTTCCTGTTAAAGAGCCCGGATGATCCGCGTGTTCCGGAATTCCCCTGTGTTGTTAAGATCTGTTCGGGCGGATCCAGCATCGGCGTCTATATCACCAGAGACCAGGAAGAATACAACGAAGCGCTTCAGAAGGCTTTCCGGTATGAAGGAAAGGTTTTGGTGGAGCAGTATATTGAGGGCCGGGAACTGACCGACTGCGTGATCGAGGGCGAAGCACTTCCGATCGTGGAGATCGTGCCGCTGACCGGATTCTATGACTATAAAAACAAATACCAGGCCGGCAGCACAAATGAGATCTGTCCCGCACAGATCAGCGAGAGCGCAACGAAAAAGATTCAGGAGATGGCCATAAAGGCTTATCACGCGCTTGGCATTCAGACTTATGCCCGCATGGATTTTATCATGACCGAGGATGAAGAAGTGTATTGCCTGGAAGCCAATACCCTACCCGGCATGACGCCCTTAAGCCTGGTTCCGCAGGAAGCGGCGGCGATCGGAAAATCGTTTAATGATCTGTGTGAATGGATTCTGGAGATTTCACTGAAGAAGTACGCATAAAGAGGACGTTAAATGAAAGAGCTGACTCTGAAAAACATTGCAAAGGCATGCGGCGGAGAGCTGCATTTATACAATAAAGGACAGGAAAAAACAGAGGCTACCGGCGTTGTGATCGATTCCAGAAAGATCGAGCCCGGTAATCTGTTTGTGGCAACCCGCGGTGAACGTGTTGACGGTCATTCGTTCATTCCGCAGGTATGGGAAGCGGGAGCGCTTTGCGTGATCTGCGAGGAAGATCTTGCGGGATCTGCGTTTGTCCCGGATGGGATCAAAGGGAATTACATTGTCGTAAACAGTTCTTTTCAGGCACTGAAAGATCTTGCCAAATTTTACCGCAGCGTGCTTCGCATTACGGTTGTCGGGATAACGGGCTCCGTCGGGAAGACCAGCACCAAAGAGATGGTTGCAACGGTATTGTCCAAGCAATTCCGGGTACAGAAAACCCAGGGGAATTTCAACAACGAAGTGGGTCTGCCCTTATCGATCTTTTCCCTGCGGGAGGAGCATGAGGTTGCGGTTCTGGAAATGGGGATCAGTGATTTTGGCGAGATGACAAGGCTTAGCGATATCGCAAAACCGGATCATGTCGTGATCACCAACATCGGCCCCTGCCATTTGGAATTCCTCGGTGACCTTGATGGTGTTTTAAGAGCGAAAACGGAGATCTTTCAGAACAGGAATCCGAAGGGTGCCGTGATCCTGAACGGAAAGGATGAGAAACTTCGGACGATCACGGATGTGAACGGAACCAGACCGGTCTTTTTCGGGTCATGCTTAAGCGATGAGGAAAAGCTGGCACAAAAATCCGGCACGGCACAACACCCGCTTGATATTTTTGCCACGGATATCGTCAGCTTCGGGCTCGAGGGGACGGGTTGCATGGTGCATACGCCAAACGGAGATTTCCCGGTCCGCGTACCGCTCCCCGGGATCCATATGGTGGATAATGCACTGGCCGCTACGGCAGTCGGCCTGACACTGGGCATGGATCTGTCCGCGATCCGGGACGGGATCAGCGCGGTGGAAGGATTAAGCGGCAGATCGCATTTGATTCATACACAGGATTATCTTCTGGTGGATGACTGCTACAATGCCAACCCCAAAGCCATGCAGGCCGCGATCGATCTGCTGCAGAACGCACAGGGACGCAAGGTTGCCATATTGGGCGATATGTTTGAACTGGGGGAAGGCAGTGAAGAAATGCATGCATCCGTCGGGGAATACGCCAAAAACAAAGTCGATGTCTTAATCTGCTGCGGAAAACTGTCAAAGCATATGTATGAAGCGGCTAAGGACGGAGAGCAGAAGACGTTCTGGTTTGAAACCAGAGAGGAACTGATCGAAGAGATCCGCAGGGAACGGCAGATAGAAGCGGCGCCGATCGATTGGAGCAAGGCGCCGGAGAAGACATTGGGACTGTTACAGGAAGATGATACCGTGTTGATCAAGGCATCCCACGGAATGGGATTTGACCGGCTTCTGGATGCACTCACGGAAAAGACTTTATAAATTCAGGCCATATTTGATTCATGTGCTTTCAACATGGATTCGATCAGGCCGCGTGTATATCTCCCGGGGAACTTCTGATCCTCGGGGGACAATTCTGCGATCGTGAACGGTTTGCCGTATTCCACGATCACCTCTCCCTTTTTCAGCAACGGAAAATGATCCTCAAAGATCGCGGAAGAACCGGTAATGGCGATCGGAACGATCTTGCAGCCGGTTTTGGAAGCGAGTTTAAAGGAACCTTCTTTGAACGGAAGCATTTCGCTCGTGCGGGAGCGTGTACCTTCCGGGAAGATACAGATGGAGATGCCGTCCTTGATATACTGGATCGCCGTAAGGATCACTTTCATGCCCTGCTTTACATCCTTGCGGTCCAGGAACAGGCAATGGATATTGTTCATGTAGCCCGTCAGGATCGGAACCCGGTTTTCTTTCTTGGAAATATATCCGCAACGGCCGGGAACCAGCGTATAGGTAATGATGATATCGAAAAAGCTTCTGTGGTTTGCGACATAGAGGACCGCTTCATTTTCGGGCACGTTTTCATGGCCGATCACCTTTGTTTTGCAGCCGGCGATCACCATGATCAGACGAAAAGCCCCCTTTACGATCGCAAGGGAACTTTTTTCTTTGCAGTCGGGGCTGAACTTTCCGATCACCCATTCGACCGGCAGAATGATAAAAAAGCTGACCGTGAAAAAGATTATGGCGACGATTACCGCAAGAATAAGGCGGATCATGAATGCTCCTCTCTAAAAAACCGTAAACCCTGAAGTTTACGGTCATTCTGTAAGCAGGATACGGGAATCGAACCCGCCTCCCTGGCTTGGGAAGCCAGTGTACTACCGATGTACTAATCCTGCAGTCCATAAATCAGTTTACCCTACCTTTTCATAAAAAACAACCATAAAAATCAAGTGTCGCGTCGGTTGCAAATCCTTATTCAAACCGATACAATGACAGTATGTATATTATCGCAGGCTTAGGAAATCCCAAAACCGAATATAAGAACACCAGGCACAATGTCGGCTTTGATGTGATCGATGTGCTTTCGGATAAATATCAGATCCCGATGGATATGAAAAAGCATCGTGCGATCTGCGGAAAGGGCATGATCGAAGGCGAAAAGGTGATTTTGGCAGAGCCGCAGACCTTTATGAACTTAAGCGGGTTAAGTATTTTAGAGCTCGTGAACTACTATAAGATCGACCCGGCAAGCGAACTGATCGTTGTGTATGATGACATCGATCTGGAACCCGGTCAGATTCGGATCCGCAAACAGGGGAGTGCCGGCGGTCATAACGGCATGAAATCTGTGATCGGCGGTCTGAATACGCAGGATTTTATCCGCATTAGGATGGGCGTCGGGGAAAAGCCGAAACAGTATGACCTGGCGGATTATGTGCTGGGACATTTTACGAAAGAAGAACGGGAAGTCGTGGATGAGGCAGTTATCCGGGCTACGGAAGCGATCCATATGATCTTAACGGATGGCGTGGATCAGGCGATGAACCGATTCAACAGGAAGAAAGAACAGGCGGCGGAAGAAGAATCGGAAGACGCCTGAATCATAGATGGTGGGATCATGCAAACGATCACGGCCCCGCTTGCGGAACTTGCAGACTACGAGGAGAGCGTCAGGGAGCTCAAAAAGCCCGGCGTTGTCGAGATCGAAGGCTGCGCGGATCCGCAGAAACTGCATATGATCTATGGACTCGGCGATGGTTTTTCCTATAAAATCATCGCTACTTATGATGAGAAAAAAGCGGCGGAGATCTATGAGGACTACCGCTTTTACGACCCTAATACCTATCTTTATCCGGCCAAGGACCTGATCTTTTATCAGGCGGATGTGCACGGAAACCTCCAGACCAAAGAACGTATCAAAGCGTTGAAGCCTTTGCTGCTTGCAGAGGAGGCAACGATCGTCACGACATTTGACGCACTGATGAACCATATCGTGCCGCTGTCCGTGCTCTCGGATGCGATCGTGGAGATCAGCGAAAACGATGTCGTGAACTTAAAAGAGATCGCCGCGAAACTGACGGCGCTCGGTTATGAGCGGAATTATCAGGTGGAGACCGAAGGCCAGTTTTCCATCCGCGGCGGGATCATCGATGTCTTTCCGCTGACGGAGGAAAATCCGATCCGTATCGAACTGTGGGGCGATGAGATCGATTCGATCCGCAGTTTCGATATCTTAAGCCAGCGTTCCTTAGAAAAAATTGACAGCTTTATTTTGCTGCCCGCCGCCGAAGCGATCTTAACGTCACAGGAAATGCAGGACGGTGCGGATCGTGTCCGAAAAGAAGCGGCAAAACAGGAAGAAACTTTCCGCAAACAGTTTCTGACCGAAGAGGCTTTCCGTGTAAGATCAGCCACGGAGGAATTCCTGGAACAGTTGGAAAACTACGGTGCCAGCGGCTGTAATCTGGAAGGATATCTGGACTATTTTTACGAAGAGCATAATTCCCTGCTCGACTATTTTGATGCGGAAGAGACGCTGGTCATACTCGATGAGCCGACAAGGCTTTACGAAAAAGGCAATTTTGTGGAGACCGAATTCCGCGACAGCATGGAAATGCGGCTGCATAAAGGCTATGTGCTGCCGGGGCAGACGGACCTTCTGTACACGGGAGAGGAAATCTTTGCCCGCACCGAGAAAATGCATACGCTCGCACTTAGCGCACTGCAGGTCAAGAAAGGTCTCTATCAGGCAAAATCAAAACATTCGGTCGTAACTAGGGCGATGAATACCTACAACAACAGCTTTTCGTCGCTTGTGTCAGACTTAAAACGTTACCAGAAAAATCATTACCGGGTTTTACTTCTCTCTGCCAGCCGGACGAGAGCGTCCAGACTTTGCGATGACCTTATCGAGAATGAACTGTCCGCATTTTATACGGAAAACCTTGACCATGTGCTCAAAGACGGCGAGATCATGGTTTCCTACGGACGGATCCGGCAGGGTTTTGAATATCCGATGCTGAAATTCGTGGTGATCTCGGAATCCGATATTTTCACGGCCGCAAAGCAGAAAAAGAAGGTACGCAAAAAATACGGCGGCGGCCAGGCGATCCGCGATTTTTCCGAACTGAAAGTCGGGGACTATGTTGTGCATGAAGTGCATGGTCTCGGGATCTACCGCGGCATCGAGCAGGTTTCCGTAGATAAAGTCACGAAAGACTACATGAAGATCGAGTACCGGGATGGCGGCAATCTCTACATTCCGGCAACGGCTTTGGATGCGATCCAGAAATACGCGTCCAAGGAAACTTCCACGCCGAAGATCAACAAACTCGGCGGCTCGGAGTGGATCAAGACCAAGAGCAAAGTCAAAAACGCCGTGGACATCATCGCCACGGATCTTGTGGAATTGTATGCGGCCAGGAATCAGAAAGCGGGCTTCGAATTCAGCCCGGATACGGTATGGCAGACGGAATTTGAAGAGCGGTTCCCGTTTGAGGAGACGGACGACCAGCTGGCGGCGATCGAAGATACCAAGCGGGATATGCAGAGCCGTAAGATCATGGACAGACTGATCTGCGGGGATGTCGGATACGGAAAGACGGAGATCGCGATCCGCGCTGCATTCAAGGCGGTGCAGGATGGCAAGCAGGTGGCTTATCTGGTGCCGACGACGATCCTGGCGCAGCAGCATTACAATACTTTCATCCAGAGAATGAAGGATTATCCGGTGCGGATCGATATGCTAAGCCGTTTTCGGACGACGAGCGAGCAGAAGCAGACGGTTTCGGACCTGAAAAAGGGCATGGTCGATATCGTGATCGGAACACACAGGCTGCTTTCCGCCGATGTGGTCTATAAGGACCTCGGTCTCCTCATTATTGATGAAGAACAGCGCTTTGGCGTGACGCATAAAGAGAGGATCAAGAAACTGAAAGAAAACGTGGATGTTTTGACTTTGACGGCAACACCGATCCCCAGGACGCTGCATATGAGTCTTGTCGGGATCAGGGACATGAGTGTGCTGGAAGAGGCACCGCAGGACCGCATGCCGATCCAGACCTATGTCATGGAATACAGTGAAGAGATGGTCAGAGAGGCGATCAACCGGGAACTTGCAAGGGGCGGGCAGGTGTTCTATGTCTATAACCGCGTGCAGACCATCGCGGAAATGACCGCATCGCTTAGGAACCTGATCCCCGATGCCAATATCGCATACGCGCACGGGCAGATGAAAGAGCAGGATCTGGAGCGGATCATGTTTGATTTTGTAAACGGGGACATCGATGTGCTGGTGTCCACAACGATTATCGAAACGGGCCTGGATATTTCCAACGTGAACACGATGATCGTGCATGATTCCGACAAGATGGGTCTGGCACAGCTCTATCAGCTGCGGGGACGTGTCGGCAGGTCGAATCGGACCGCGTACGCGTTTTTGATGTATAAAAAAGACAAGATCTTAAAAGAAGTGGCGGAAAAGCGGCTGACGGCAATTCGCGAATTTACGGAGCTTGGAAGCGGCTTTAAGATCGCCATGCGGGACCTGGAGATCAGGGGTGCCGGGAATCTGCTCGGGAACAGGCAGAGCGGTCACATGGAAGCGGTCGGCTATGATATGTACTGCAAGATGCTGAACGAAGCGATCCGCAGAAAGCAGGGCGTGGAAGACATTCCGGACAGTTCCGTTTCGGTGGAACTGGATGTGGATGCGTTCATCCCGGAGTCGTATATTATGAACGAGCACCAGAAGATCGAGATCTACAAACGCATCGCCGCGATCGAATCCAAAGAAGAAAGAGATGACATGGAGGAGGAACTGACGGATCGTTTCGGGACGTTGCCGCCTTCCGTGATCAACCTTCTGGATATCGCGTATCTGAAGGTGCTGGCTCTGCAGGCCTATATCACGGAGATCAAGGGGGAGCATCATGCGGTCAAGTTGTCCATCTATGAGAAAGCATGTTACCGGCATGAACGGATCGGTGATTTTATTGCTTCATACAAGGGCCTCCTGGTCTTAAAACCCGTGGCGAAGCCGTATTTTATATACCGGTTTCCGAAAGGAGGCCAGACGGACCACGAAAAGATTCTGAAGGAAATCCGGGATCTGCTGGAGCAAATGCAGGAGATCGTGAGCGATGAGAAGATGTAATAAAGCACATAAACGATAAAGAGGGATAACGCAATGACCTTATTCAAGATGAAAAAACGGATCAGTAAGATCACAAAACCCATGTCTGTCCTGATGTCGCTGGTATTCGCCGGCCTCCTTGCGGGCTGTACGCCGGAAGCACAGCAGATGGCGGATACACTTGCCGCGCTGCAGGAAACGCAGCAGGCGATCGTGGCGGAACTGCCGGAAACGGACGTGCAGGCTGAACAGGCCGACCTCCCGCAAAAAGGCGAAGCCTACTACGACCTGACAAATGTGGTGCTGTATCTGGAAATGTATCATGAACTTCCGGATAATTACATTACCAAGGATGAGGCCAGGGATCTTGGCTGGGAAGGCGGCTCCGTGGAGGATTATAAAAAGGGTGCCGCGATCGGCGGTGACTACTTCGGCAATTATGAGAAGATCCTGCCGGATGCCGGCAAAGGCGGATACCGTGAGTGCGATATCGACACAAAGGGATATAAGAACCGCGGCAGCAGGCGTCTGATCTACACGGAGGACGGACAGTATTATTACTCATCCGATCACTATGAGTCATTCCGGCAGGTGATTGTCAAAGATGACAATTCCGTTGAACTGAGCGACGAACGGCTGCGCTAAAGGGGAAGAAACATGAAACAGGAACCATTCAGGGAATATAAACTTGATTTTACAGGGATCACGACAAAGGAAGAACTGCACGATCTCCTCGCAAAGACACTGGAACTGCCGGATTACTACGGCAGGAATCTGGACGCGCTGTATGACTGCCTAACAGGAATGCCGCTTTGCATGATCTCGCTGTACCATCTGGACGCGCTGGAATGCCTGGGCGATTACGCCCTTTCCTTTGCCGAGACGATGGAAGAGGCGGCTGCCGATAATCTGCGGCTGATCATGATCTGGGTAGATGGCGATCTTTCTTGAGTTTGCGCCCGCAATGTGCTATAATTCTTAATCGCTAGGGATTTACGGGGCAACCCGTTCAAAGAATACACTAAAGAAAGGAAGAACACATATGTCATTAGTTACAACTACCGAAATGTTTAAGAAGGCATATAACGGCGGCTATGCTGTCGGTGCTTTCAATGTAAACAACATGGAGATCGTTCAGGGTATCACCGAGGCAGCAGGCGAACTGAAGAGCCCTGTTATCCTGCAGGTTTCCAAAGGTGCGAGAGCTTACGCAAACCACACCTATCTTGTAAAGCTGGTGGAGGCAGCAGTAGAGGAGAATCCTGAGATTCCCATCGCACTGCACTTAGATCACGGTGATACGTTTGAACTTTGCAAATCTTGTATCGATGGCGGATTTACTTCTGTCATGATCGATGCAAGCTCCAAGCCTTTTGACGAGAACGTTGCACTGACCAAGCAGGTTGTTGAATACGCGCATGCACACGGCGTTGTTGTTGAGGCAGAACTTGGTACCCTTGCAGGTATCGAGGATGAAGTTGTTGTAGAAGCAGGTCATGAGAGCTACACCCGTCCGGAAGAGGTTGAGGAATTCGTGGACAAGACAGGCTGTGATTCGTTAGCGATTGCCATCGGAACTTCCCACGGCGCTTACAAGTTCACGGCTGATCAGTGCACCAGAAACGCTGACGGAATCCTTGTTCCGCCTCCG
>JAEEGL013844105.1_pt1 | contig 26546 bp, 21 predicted proteins | sample 9134231 | NCBI WGS metagenome assembly JAEEGL01 (sample SAMN16246548, study PRJNA631951) | gut metagenome | biome: gut microbiome; feature: rumen; material: fiber-attached | host: Bos | place: Iran: Karaj | collected 2018-10 | reverse complement strand
TTCCGCTTGCAAGCAGTCTTTCATTTTGATTATATAACACCGGTATTTGCCAGAAAAGTGGCGAAATGGAGAAGTTTATGAAAAAATTTATGTTTCTTTGTCTGATGGCGCTTACGCTTGCACTTGTTCTTCCGGCAAGCAAAGCAGAGGCAGCTTCAGATACTATTCATCAAGGTGTTTTTATTGGTGATGTTGATGTTTCCGGCATGACAACTGCGCAGGCAACTGATGCTGTTAATCAGTATATTGAGCAGCTGCGAGCAAAGAACGTAACCCTGAAGGGTATGGAGGATAGCCAGACCGTTGTTGTGACTATGGCCGACTTGGGACTCGGATGGGCAAATACTGAGGTAGTGGATGAAGCCTACGCTCTTTGCAGAGAGGGCAACATCATTAAGCGCTACAAAGCTATGAAGGATTTGGAGCACAGCACCAAGAGATTTAATATAGAGTATTCATTCAACGATGATGCTATATATCAGGTTCTTGATGTTGACTGCGCACCCTTTAACGTTTCCAAGAAAAATTACACACTTACAAAAACTGAGAGCGGATTTACAGTTGCAGACGGTCAGACAGGATATATTCTGAATGAACAGGCATCCCTTACTAAGATAAAGGATTATGTTAAGAACGAGTGGAATCATCAGGATTGTACAATTCAGGTAGAAATGGATGTTGATGAACCTCAGGGAAGCTATGAGGATCTCAGCAGAGTAGGAGATGTACTTGGTACATTTACTACAAGCTATTCGTCATCAGGTAAGGCCAGAAGTGCCAACGTTGCTAACGGATGCAAGCTGATAAACGGAACAACGCTATATCCCGGTGAGGAGTTCTCTGTCCTTGGAGCTATTACACCTTTTACAGAGGAAAATGGATATTTCCCTGCAGGATCATACCTGAACGGAATAGTTGTTGAAAGTGTCGGCGGTGGTATCTGTCAGGTTTCCACTACACTTTACAACGCAGTACTTAAGGCTGAGCTTGAGGTCACTGAGAGACATAACCACTCCATGATCATCAGCTATGTTGATCCTTCTATGGATGCTGCTATTGCTGAAAATGGCGGAAAGAACTTTAAATTCGTCAACAGTACGGAATATCCTATCTATATAGAAGGTGTTACCACAAGCGATAAGCATATAACATTTACAATCTACGGTGTTGAGACAAGACCTTCTACTCACAAGGTTGAGTTCGAGAGTGAGGTTCTTGAGACAATACCTGCAGGAGCTGACCAGATAGTAGCTGATGGATCTTCACCTATCGGATCCGTAACTACTCAGGCGGCACATATAGGTTATAAGGCACAGCTCTGGAAGATTACTTATGAAAATGGCACAGAATCAAGCAGAGAAGTAATCAACTCCAGTAATTATAAGATGGTTCCCAGAATCATAACTGTTGGAACAGCTACCTCAGACCCGACAGCTGCAGCGCAGATTTCTACAGCGATTGCGACAGGCGATATCAACCAGATAAGAGCCGTAGCAGGAGCTATTGCAGCAGTACAGCAGGTTGCGGCACAGGGCGGAGACGTTGAGGCAGCACAGGCAGCGGCAGCAGCTCAGGCTGCATCTGCACAGGCACAGCTCGATGCGCAGCAGGCACCGGCTGAGACTCCGGCAGAAACGCCTGCAGAGACTCCCGCAGAGCAGACACCTGCACCGGCAGCAGAACCTACACCTGCCCCTGCACCCGCTGAGGGAGATACACCGGCACCTATCGATCCCGAACCGGAAGAGGTACCGGCACCTATCGATCCTGTTGAGTGAACAAACGGAGCAAATTAATACATGAGAATCGGAAAAGTTACTGAGAGCGTACTTAAACGCTCAGTACTAAAGATAATAAAGAATGATTCTAATAAGGAAAGCGCAGCTGCGAAATCAGACTGCGCTTATTCTATAGATGAAAACGGGCAAAAGCTGCTATCCTCTATTGCTACATTTACGATAGCTTCTGAGGACGCAGGCTATTATGCTCTGCACAATGCGGCCAATAATATATTTGCCATGGGCGGAATTCCGCTAATGGCAGTCATTAGCATATTGCTGCCTGCGGAAGCTGAAGAATCAGAGCTTAAGAACATAATGAGAAGCGCAGTACACGCGGCAAATGACCTTGGTATAACCATTGAAGGCGGACATACTGAGGTCTCGGATGCTGTGAATAGACCGGTTATAACAGTAAATGTGACAGGAAAAGAAGTCCTAACTATAAGTGAAAATGGGAATGGACTTTCCATAGTTATGACAAAATGGGCAGGCATAGAAGGGACTGCTATCCTTTCGAAAAACTGCCATGAAAAACTCTCAGAGAGGCTTCCTAACTACATGATCAGAGAGGCACAGGATTTTAAGGAGCTTATTTCCATAAGAAAAGATGCAGAGGTGGCCATTAAGAACGGAGCATATTATCTTCATGATATCTCAATGGGCGGAATTTTTGCAGCTCTGTGGGAAATCGCTGAGAGAGCAAAATGCGGCCTTGAGGTTGACCTCAAGAAGATTCCGATAAAACAGGAGACTGTGGAAATAACCAATCATTTAGGTGTAAATCCATATCAGTTGGTTTCGGGCGGAGCACTTTTACTGCTGGCACCTGACGGCGAGGCGGTTGTGAGAGCCCTTGAAAATGAAGGTATAGCAGCAACAGTCATTGGCGTAACCACAGATAAAAACGACAGGATTATCAGAAATGATGATGAAGTGAGATATCTTGATAAGCCTCAGGCAGATGAAATAGTGAGATTTATGGTATAATAGGTAGAATATTGCTTTATTAAAAGAGTTGGAGGAGAAGATAATGGTAAACAGAGACGAATTACTTCGCACAATTGACAAGAACAGCCGTATAGGTGTATCCGAGCTGGCGGTACTTTTAGGTGAGCCTGAAATAGACGTCGCGAATGAGCTTCGAGCGCTTGAAGACGAAGGAATCATCTGTGGTTACCATACAATGATCGACTGGTCCAAGACCTCAATCGACAAAGTAATGGCACTTATTGAGGTCAAGGTCACACCTCAGAGGGGAATAGGCTTTGATTCCATTGCAGAGCGCATCTACAAATATCCCGAAGTTACAAGTGTATATCTAATGTCAGGCGGCTTTGACCTCATGGTTATGCTTGAGGGCAAAAGTCTTAAGGAGGTTGCAAGCTTTGTGACAAACAAGCTCTCTCCGCTTGATACTGTTCTTAGCTGCTCTACACACTTCATTTTGCAGAAGTACAAGGAGCACGGAACAATTCTGACAAAAAAATATGATGATACAAGGGAGAAAATTACGCCATGAGGAATCCGCTATCTGAGAAAATTGTAGACATAAAGCCCTCGGGCATCCGTAAATTTTTTGATGTTGTTAAGACCATTGACGGTGCAATATCCCTCGGTGTAGGTGAACCTGACTTCGACACACCGTGGCATATCAGAGATGAGGGCATATACTCCCTTGAGAAGGGACGTACTTTTTATACATCCAATTCAGGATTATTAGAGCTTAAGGTTGAAATCTGCAACTATCTGAAAAGAAGACAGAATGTGGAGTACGAACCGGGTAAACAGGTTCTTGTTACTGTCGGCGGATCGGAAGCGATTGACCTTGCTATCAGAGCTATGGTTGATCCCGGGGATGAGGTACTTATCCCTCAGCCTAGCTACGTATCCTACGAGCCCTGTGCTATTCTGGCCGGAGCCAAGCCTGTAATAATAGAACTTAAAGAGGAAAATGAGTTCAGACTTACTGCTCAGGAGATCCTTGATAACGTAACGGACAAGACCAAGATTCTTGTGCTGCCTTTTCCCAACAACCCGACAGGGGCGATTATGGAGAAAGCAGATCTTGAGGCCATTGCCAAGGTGATCATAGAGAAGGATCTGTATGTAATATCCGATGAGATATACAGCGAGCTTTCATACAGGGATAAGCATGTCTCAATTGTAGAAATACCCGGAATGTATGAGAGAACAATTCTGATTAACGGTTTTTCAAAAGCCTACGCCATGACCGGATGGAGACTGGGATATGCCTGCGGACCGGAGATAATTATTGAGCAGATGACCAAGATCCACCAGTTCGCAATAATGTGCGCTCCCACAACCAGCCAGTACGCTGCAGTCGAGGCACTGAAAAACGGCGATGATGACGTAAAGATGATGAGGGATCAGTACAATCAGAGAAGAAGATACCTTATCCACGAGCTCAGGGATATGGGACTTCCATGCTTTGAGCCCTTTGGAGCGTTTTACATTTTCCCCTGCATCAAGAAGTTCGGAATGACAAGTGATGAGTTTGCCACAAAACTTCTTCAGGAGGAGAAGCTTGCGGTTGTGCCCGGAAATGCATTCGGAGACTGCGGTGAAGGCTTCCTTAGAATCTCTTACGCTTATTCACTTGATGACCTCAAGAAGGCCATGGAGAGACTTAGAAGATTCATCGATAGGCTAGAGAAAAAGTAATTATCAGAGGCAGTTATGGAAGAAAAAAAGCACGGTTCTGAAGATGAAAGGCTTGATCCCGAAAAAAGCCCTATAGCCAGGGCTGATTTCATGAGGGAAAAAATCAAGCAGCGACCTATAAATAAGAAAAAGCTCTTACGAAGAACACTGATAACAATGACGTTGGCAGTGGTGTTCGGTGCGGTAGCATGCCTGACATTCGTTTTTCTCTCACCTGTGATCAATAATAAGCTTTATCCCGAGGAATCTCCCGCGCCTATTGCGCTGACGGAGGAGACCGTAACGGATGAGATGAAGCCTGAGGATATGTATGCCGATGATAACGCCATAGCTGCTGAGGCTGCGAGTGTTGCCATAGACATGGCTTCCTCTGAGATATCAAGGATGCAGCAGGAGATGAGTTCTTACCATTTTGACTCCTCCGATTACATCGAGATGTATGCTTCTTTAAAAACAGTGGCTACAAATACTGCAAAGAGCATAGTTACGGTAACATCCAAGACCTCAGATACCAACTGGATCAATAAACCCTACGAGAGTGAAGGTCAGACTTCAGGCGTTATAGTCGCTGATAACGGCGCTGAATACCTGATACTTACCCAGACTTCAGCGATAGATGACGCTGAATCAATACAGGTTACTTTTTTCGACGGAAGTACAACAAGCGCATACCTGAAGATGAGCGATGGCATAACGGGACTCAGTATTCTTGCTGTAAAAAACAGGATTGTTGACGACACGACAAGGGAGAATATAAAGACAGCTCCCCTTGGAAGCTCAAGCTCAGGAGTTGTGACGGGTACGCCTGTAATAGCAATCGGAAGCCCCACGGGAATCCAGGGATCCATTTGCTATGGTTTTGTGACCTCGGACAATTCTGCCCTTGACCTGCCTGATTCAAAATATATGCTGCTTACGACTGACATGAGTGGTAGCAGTAACGCCAGCGGAGCCATTATAAATCTGTCAGGCTCAGTGGTAGGTTTTATTGATATGAATTACAACAATTCAAATATGCCAAATACCCTCTGTGCCATCGGAATTACAGAGCTTCGCGCACTTATAGAGGATCTGTCCAATGAAAAGGCAAGAGGCTTTTTGGGAATTCATGGGCAGACCGTTCCGCAGTCTCTTCGTGACAGCGAGGAACTGCCGGAGGGTGTTTACGTAATAAGGACGGAGATGGATTCTCCCGCTATGCTGGCAGGTGTGCAGAGCGGAGACATCATAACTGCGATCAATGACGAGCAGGTAGACGGATATGATACCTTTATATCCAAATTGAGAAATATAAAACCCGGCGAGGAAGTGCACCTGGTGCTCATGCGACAGGCGACGGAAGGATATGTTGATCTGACGATTGATATAACGGCGGGGAATTCAACTGTAAGTGGAGAATGATGAATCCCCTCATCCGGCGCTTCGCGCCACCTTCCCCCCAAGGGGAAGGCAATATTAGAAAGGCTTCTCATTTAAAGCCTTCCCCCCAAGGGGAAGGCAATATATAGAAAGGCTTCTCATTTAAAGCCTTCCCCCAAGGGGAAGGCAATATTAGAAAGGCTTCTCATTTAAAGCCTTCCCCTCCAAGGGGAAGGCAATATTAGAAAGGCTTCTCATTTAAAGCCTTCCCCTTGGGGGGAAGGTGGCGCGAAGCGCCGGATGAGGGGCAAGAATAGGAGAAACACATGAAATTTATCAAAGACTTAAACAGCGGCGACAGAGTAGCTGACATATATTTCTGCAAGCACATGCAGGCGGCAACCACGAAGAACGGAAAAACATATTATTCCGTGACATTACAGGACAAGACCGGAACCGTGGATGCCAAGGTATGGGAGCCTAACAGTGAGGGAATCGACGACTTTGACTCCCTCGACTATATCGATGTATACGGTGAAGTCACCAGCTTTAACGGGGCGCTTCAGATAAACATCAAGAGAGCACGCCTCTGTCACGAGGGAGAATATGACGAGTCACTCTATCTGCCCGTGTCTTCTAAGAATAACGACGAGATGTACAAGGACCTCCTTGCTATCATCAATACTGTTGGCAACAAATACCTTAAGGCACTACTCGATGCACTTTTTGTAAAGGATGAGGAATTTATCAAGGCTTTTCGTAAATCCTCAGCTGCAAAATCGGTACATCACGGCTTTGTGGGCGGACTTCTTGAGCACACCTTAAGCGTGACCAGGATGTGCGACTATTTTTCAAAGGCATATCCTGCAATTAACAGGGACCTCCTTATTACGGCTGCAATCTGCCATGATATAGGAAAAACGCGTGAGCTCTCACTTTTCCCTATGAATGATTACACAGATGAGGGACAGTTCCTCGGACATATCGTAATGGGTAGTGAGATGGTAGCGGATAAAATAAGGGACATCGCTGATTTTCCCGTGCTCTTAAAGCAGGAGCTTCAGCACTGCATCTTATCCCATCACGGAAAATATGAATACGGCTCACCCAAAATGCCTGCAATCATAGAGGCCATGGCCCTTCACCTTGCAGACAACACTGATGCCAAACTCGAAACCTTTACAGAGATACTAAATAACACAAACGAAGTAGGTTGGCTCGGATATAACAGATTAATGGAGAGCAACCTATTTGATACCAGGGTTGAATCATAATGAATGAAAAAGTTTTACACGTACTTGAGTACGACAAGATTATAGAGCAGCTCGCAGACCATGCCTCCTCTGAACCCGGAAAGAAAATGTGCCGGGAACTCCTTCCCTCATCGGACATCAGGGAGATTCAGAGGAATCAGAAGAAGACCGAGGCTGCTATTTCAAGGATTTTTAAAAAGGGCTCCGTATCCTTTGGAAGTAACAGGGATATATCGGGGTATTTGAAGGCGTTGAAGATTGGAAGTTCACTGGATGCGCCGCAGCTGCTAAATATAGCAAGCTTTTTGGATAACGTTAACAGAGTAAAAAGCTACGGAAGATCAGATAAGGAAGAGGATACAAGGGACGTTCTTACGGATTTCTTTGACGGACTTGAGCCTCTGACACCTGTGTCACAGGAGATCAGACGATGCATAATATCAGAGGACGAGATATCCTCCGACGCCAGCCCGACACTCAGACATATCAGACGAGACATACAGATTACAGGCGACAGAATTCATGATCAGTTGGGAAAAATGGTTAATGGTTCACTGCGTTCCTACCTTCAGGAGGCAGTCGTTACCATGAGAGGTGACCGCTATTGCATACCGGTTAAGGCAGAGTACAAGAGCCAGGTCAACGGTATCGTACATGACCAGTCATCTACAGGATCCACACTTTTCATAGAGCCCGCAGTCATTGTTGAGCTCAATAACAAGCTCAGGGAGCTGGCAGGAATGGAGAAGGCAGAGATAGACGTGATCCTCGCCCGTATTTCGGAGGAGGTTGGAAGCTACCTCACCGCCCTGTCTGACAATGCAAAGATAATGACAGAGCTGGACTTCGTGTTTGCCAAGGCTTCACTTGCGCTCACCCAGAACGCGATTACACCCATTTTTAATGAAAATCACTACTTCAATATCATAAAGGGAAGACATCCACTTCTTGATAAGAAGAAAGCGGTGCCGATAGATGTCTACGCCGGCAAGGACTTTGATATGGTAATCATCACAGGTCCCAACACCGGAGGTAAGACAGTTACGCTGAAAACCGTGGGACTGCTGACACTAATGGGACAGGCAGGACTTGCAATCCCTGCAGGGGACAGATCTGAGCTGTCAGTTTTCAATGAGATATACGCAGACATAGGCGACGAGCAGAGCATTGAGCAGAGCCTCTCCACCTTCTCATCACATATGACGAACTGCGTGCAGATACTTGCAAATGCGGATGAAAACTCGCTCTGCCTCTTCGATGAGCTGGGTGCGGGAACGGATCCCACAGAGGGTGCGGCACTTGCTATTTCTATACTGAACTATCTGCATGAGCGCGGAATCAGGACCATGGCTACAACTCACTACAGCGAGCTCAAGGTCTACGCGCTTACAACGGAAGGAATACAGAACGCCAGCTGCGAATTCGACGTAGAGTCCCTCAGACCTACCTACAGACTTCTTATCGGTGTTCCGGGAAAAAGTAATGCCTTTGCTATTTCCAAGAGGCTGGGGCTTCCGCAGGAAATCATCGATGCTGCAGGCGAGCAGATAAGCCAGGACAACAGGAAATTCGAGGACCTTTTAACAGACCTTGAAAACAGCAGAGTCACCATAGAAAATGAGCGACTTGAAATCGAGAGATACCGCAAAGAGGTTGAGCAGCTGAAGGAAGAGCTCCAGGGCAAGCAGACAAAGCTCGACCAATCAAGGGAGAAGATTCTTCGCGAGGCACATGAGGAAGCAAGGGAAATCCTTCAGGAGGCCAAGGACGCAGCGGATGAGACCATAAGAACCATGCGCAAAGCCGAAGCAGGAATCCCCATGCAGGACCTTGAGAGAGCGCGTCAGAGTGTAAATAAGAAGATCTCTGATAAGAACCAGAAGCTTTCCATCAAGAATAAGCCTTCCGGTGCCAATCACAAAAAGCTTAAGCCCACACAGATCCACCTGGGGGATTCAGTCAGAATCATCTCCATGGGAATGAAAGGAACCATCAGCTCCAAACCCGATAAGGATGGGAATGTTATGGTTCAGTGTGGTATTATGAAATCAAGAGCTCACATAGATGACCTCGAGCTTATCAAAGAGGAAAACGGCAAGGAGCAGATGAAGAAGTTCTACGGACAGCACAAAATGGATCTGTCCGGTGCCAGAAACATCAGAACAGAGCTCAATCTCATCGGCTTAAACAGCGCCGATGCTATAGCCGAGCTGGATAAATACTTAGACAGCGCTTACGTATCACACCTCCCTTCCGTGCGAATTGTCCACGGCAAGGGCTCAGGAATCCTGCGCCAGGCAGTCCACGACCACCTTAAGGCTGCACCTTATGTTAAGTCATTCAAGCTTGGGGAATTCGGCGAAGGAGACTCCGGTGTGACTATTGTGACATTTATCAAGTGAATGAAATTGACCATGTGCAGAGTATGAAAAATAAAATGCTGCATAGTATATGAAATAAATACTGTGTAAGGCGGATGAATAAAATAAATACTGTGCTAGGCGGATCAATAAATTAAAGCCTTCCCCCTCTGGGGGAAGGTGCCCCGAAGGGGCGGATGAGGGTTGTATGGTAACAAAACAAAAAATACTTATCGTCGACGACGACAATAACATCGCAGAGCTGATCTCACTCTACCTGATCAAGGAGTGCTTCGACACTCTCATAGTAGGTGACGGAGAATCAGCACTTGCAGCATTTGACACATTTGAACCAAACCTGGTTCTCCTTGATCTGATGCTCCCGGGCATAGACGGATATCAGGTCTGCAGAGAACTCAGAACCAAATCACAGACACCAATAATAATGCTCTCAGCCAAGGGCGAAGTGTTTGACAAGGTTCTTGGTCTGGAGATGGGTGCGGATGATTACATGGAAAAGCCCTTTGATTCGAAGGAGCTTGTGGCCAGAGTAAAGGCCGTCCTTAGAAGATACAAGCCTGTTGTAACAGAAACAGAAACTTCAGATGACAAGGTCGTAAAGTACCAGGATCTCGAAATCAATATGACCAATTACTCTGTTAACTATCAGGGATCAAGAATCGATATGCCACCCAAGGAACTGGAGCTACTGTATTTCCTTGCGTCATCTCCGAATAGAGTGTTCACAAGAGAGCAGCTCCTTGACCAGATCTGGGGCTATGAATACGTAGGCGACACCAGAACAGTCGACGTTCATATCAAGCGCCTCCGTGAAAAAATTAAGGACCACGACACCTGGAGAATCGCAACTATCTGGGGCATCGGATATAAATTTGAGGTGTCATAAGACTTAAGGCGAAAAATAAAGCCTTCGTCAAGCAACTATAAAGCCTTCCCCTTGGGGGGCGCTCGACGTCCGGGGGACGTCGGCTTAGCGCGGACCGAAGCGGAGCGTAGACAGGTGTCAGCGAAGCTGACGGATGAGGGGAATTATACAATCATACGGAACCATTTCTTCTACTGCGATACTGCAGCGGAGTGGTTCCGTATTTTTTATTAAAATAAGTTATAAAGCTACTTGTCGACGGAAACGCCAGCAAATCCGATATCGAACTCACCGGAAGTTCCGTAGTCTCCAGCATAACCCTGGCATATTCCAATTTCTTATCCCTTATAAACACAGTTGGCCTAACCCCCAGCTCCTTCTGGAACAGATCCGAAATATAATTTGCAGACCTGTGGGTAAGTTCTGCAAGAGTTTTCATACGGATATCATCATGAAGGTGCCTTAAAACATAATCGCAGCAGGTCTTGGTCACGAGAGAACAGTTTCTGAAAGTGTAATCGTGCACAGCGTAGGTAAAGGTGCGAAGCGCTTTATTGCTAAGCATATTTATCTTCGAAATATTAGTCAGCTTATCCATGTGACGAAGGAAACCATCACTTATAGCGTAGGCGATATGCTCAGCAAGCCCCCCGTCAATTGCTGCTCTTGTGGCTAGAGTCACACTGGCAATCAGCATATATTTTGAATAAAGGAGGGGATCCTCAGACACCTCTCCATAGACATTACTGTCAGGTCGTGTAATCTTATCAGCATTTTCCACAGAAGAAGCCACAATCTCATCTATTCTCGCTATATCTCCCGATGAAACATAGTAATACAGAGCCTTCTCCTGAATACGCCTCGTTCCCGTGTCGGCACCCGGAGTATCCTGAGTCATGAAAATATGAGAATCGATGGAAGAGATAATTTCCTTGTAATCGTCTCGTATGGATTTTTCAAGAAAAGCGAGATTCGATTGGATTTTTTCAGGTTCATTGATGTCCGGGTAGGGGACGGCGTCGGGGAGAATCTCGGGTTGGGGTGAGATTAGTTTTTCTGTGTTTTTCATGTAACCTCTCGATAGGTTCCCCTCATCCGTCTGCTGCGCAGACACCTGTCTACGCTCCGCTTCGGTCCGCGCTAAGCTGACGTCCCCCGGACGTCGAGCGCCCCCCAAGGGGAAGGCTTTAAAGGGGAAGGCTTAAGGGAATTTAATAAGTGATATCATATATTTCAATGTGATTTATTATATCATCCAATCTCATAAGATACTATATTTATATTGTTGGATTTCTTTTAGGAAAGGATGGATAAAATGGCAACAGACATTAAAAAACTAGTATCGGAAATGACACTTGAAGAAAAGGCAGGACTCCTTGGAGGAGCCGATTTCTGGCATACAAAAGCAGTAGAAAGACTCGGAATACCGAAGTTCATGATGTCGGATGGACCTCACGGCCTTCGTAAACAGGATGAGGAGGGAGATCACCTCGGCATAAACGACAGCATCAAGGCAGTATGTTTTCCTGCAGCATGCGCTACAGCATCAAGCTTTGACACAGACATGATAGGAAAAATGGGCGAAGCCATCGGCGATGAGTGCCAGGCTGAGAACCTTTCAATAGTACTTGGACCCGCTGTTAACATCAAGAGAAGCCCTCTCTGCGGAAGAAATTTCGAGTATTTTTCAGAGGATCCTTATCTTGCAGGAAAAATGGCAGCAGCTTACATCAATGGCGTTCAGAGCAGACATGTAGGCACAAGTATCAAGCACTTCGCGCTTAACAACCAGGAATACTTCAGAATGAGTAATTCTTCTGAGGTTTCAGAGAGAGCAATGCGCGAGATTTATTTCCCTGCATTTGAAATTGCGGTTAAGGAATCACAGCCTAAGACCGTGATGTGCTCCTATAACAAAATCAACGGAACCTATTCTGCAGATAACGAATGGCTTCTTACCAAGGTGCTCAGAGACGACTGGGGCTTTGAAGGCTTCGTAATGACAGACTGGGGCGCAGTAAACGACAGAGTACAGGGCGTAAGAGCAGGACTTGAGCTTGAGATGCCTGGCGACTCATCCGTTAACGATGCCAAGATCGTTGCAGCAGTTAAGGACGGAAGTCTCGATGAAAAGCTTGTTGACAGAGCCTGCGAGAGAATTCTTAAAGTTGTTTACGATTATCTTGATAATAAGAAGGAAGGCGTAGTATTCGACAGAGATGCTGACCATGAAAAGGCAGTGGCAGCTGCTGTAGAGTGTGGCGTACTTCTTGAAAATAATGGAATTTTACCTCTTGATCCTTCCAAGAAGATTGTTTATATCGGTGAATACGCAGAAAGCCCCAGATACCAGGGCGGCGGTTCAAGCCATATCAATTCTTCCAAGGTGACAAGTGCCCTTGAATCAGCAAGGGCCAAGGGAAGAAATGTAGAGTATGTAATGGGATTCCCGGGACAGAAGGACGAGCCCCTTGATAAGGCTGAGCTTGAAAAAGCAGTAGCAGCAGCTAAGGACGCTGACGTTGTTGTAATTTTCGCAGGTCTTCCCGATGTAATTGAGTCTGAGGGATATGATCGCGCCAACATGAATATGCCTGCAGCTCAGAACGAGCTCATCGAGGCAGTAGCAGCAGTTAACGAGAACACAGTAGTAGTTCTTCACAACGGAAGCCCGGTTGAGACACCGTGGGCAGAAGACGTGGCAGCAATTCTTGAGATGTACCTCTCAGGACAGGGCGTCGGCGAAGCAACAGACCAGCTCCTTTATGGTGAGAAGAACCCCAGCGGACACCTTGCTGAGACCTTCCCCTTAAGAGTTCAGGACAATCCTTCATACCTCAACTTCAACACAGATCCTGAAAAGTGCCGTTACGCTGAGGATGTTTATGTAGGCTATCGCTACTACGACAAGAAGATGATGCCTGTTAGATGGGCATTCGGACACGGACTTTCCTATACAACCTTTGAACTTTCAGACATGAAGCTCTCATCTGACAAGATGACAGATTCTTCAACAATCAAAGTATCTGTAGATGTTAAGAACACAGGTGATGTAGTCGGAAAAGAAGTAGTCCAGCTCTACATCGGCGACCTGAACGGAACCTTTGACAGACCTGTTAAGGAACTCAAGGGCTTTGCAAAGGTAGAGGTAGCACCCGGCGAGACCAAGACAGTTGAGATGGTAATTGATGCAAGATCACTTTCATATTTCGAGGAGAGCATGGGCGACTGGTTTGCTCCTTCAGGAAAATATGAGCTTCTTGTAGGAAATTCCAGTGATAACATTACACTTCGCGAAGAAATCAGTTTTGAGACCAATAAGGTTAAGCCCATGAGATGTGATTCTTCCATCACAATCGGAGAACTCCTGGCTAATCCTGCAACTAAGCCCATCGTTGACGAACTCCTTAAGAAGGCAGCCGAGAACTCACCCTTCGGTGAATCAAATGAAGCTGTTGGCGACGAAATGATGCAGGCTATGATGAGATTCATGCCACTTAAGTCTGTTATGTCTTTCGGAATGATGACTGAGAAAGATATGGAGCAGCTTTTGAGCGCAATAAGCGCTAAGGTACAGGGATGATAATTCCTAAGTAGTACCGTACTCGGCCAAAAGTAAAGAAGGCTCTATAATCTGATGGCTTCTTGTATGCATTATGCATGCAAGAAGCCATATTTTTTCTGAATTTGTTCGCGACTATACATTATATCTTCGTATAGTTATTCCCACACCGTAAAAAATCTCACACCATTTATTTTTGCGCACATCAATGCTTAATTTTTTATTCAGTCCTCCACATCAACATTTAAACTCCTACGCGCATCAGTCAACATTTCTATACTTGTATTATAGTGACGTAATCGATATTTAGGTGGTAGACCAATGTATCTTATATTGCATTTTTTGACTGATGTATTTTGGCCTGCGGCCATTATGCTTCCTGCATGAGTTCAGTCTGTTCGCGAACAATTATTAATATAGACGTAAGAGAAATTTGGGCGTTATTCCAACATTTGAATAATGCTGAATTTTGACGTAAATGTGCAGAGTTGGAAAAATTCATATTCTATGCATTTTAAGTCTATATCCCTTTATATTACCTTATTGGTATAACGCTCGATTTTTATGGTAGACCAAAATGTATGTTTTGACTTCCATTGACTGAAATGTATCAGCTTGCGGGGACGCACTTCCTCAATGAATTACGTCTATTCGCGAACAAATCAGTACGTAGGAATAACCACTATTTTTTAGTTAGACCAATCTTCTCTATAAAGCTTTTACTGACGTAAAAATAGCTTCCAGAATTTCTGACACCTTGTGAGGAGAATAAGGAATTCCAGAATTTCTGACACCTTGTGAGGAGAATAAGGAATTCCAGAATTTCTGACACCTTTTGAGGTGAATAAGGAACTCCGGAATCTAGGACTTCCTGTGGGCGGAATAAGAAAAATCAAAAGACTATGTTTAAATAATTAGATAATCTCCCCAGGTGTAGCATTTTGCCAGTAACACTAGTTGTTGTTATAATGATACATATTATATGTTTTTCCCTTGAGGACACCCGAAACCTGAGAATGCCTGTTTAGCGTAGATACCTCAGAAGTTAAGAATTCCAGAGAGAAGACTGGTGCCTGTCAGGGAAGATGAGGAGACATGAAACGTACATTATACCTTAAATTTCTAGTTGCATACCTTCTCTTTGCGATATTTGGCTTCATCATGGTGGCAACCTTTGTATCCAACATGACTGTGGAGCATTGCAGAAGAGAAAAAGCAGAGAGCCTCTACGCTGAGGCTACGCAGATAGCAAATACCTATGCTGCGGATCTATATAACAGTGAGACATCACTTGAAACTGTTCAGAGACAGCTCTATGCACTGTCCAAGTACATGGACGGAGCCAGGATATGGATTGTAAACCCCTCCGGACGATTGGTGCTTGATTCATCAAACGTAATTGCACAAGGAGAGGAAATCAAGGTCGAAGGCTTTGATCCGGCAGCAACTGCAGGAACCTACTATACCATAGGTAACTTCTGGGGCAATTTTGAAGAGGATGTCCTTAGCGTATTTGCACCCATAACAGCAAATTACAAGGTACAGGCCTATGTAATCATTCATACCCCCATGAGCCAGATTAGGAAAAAAGCGGATGAATTCCTAAACATCTCATATCTGATGCTCATAGTAATGTTCCTTCTGTCATTAATTATACTTATCTTCTTTACGGAGCTTGTTTACATACCCTTGAGGCGAATAACACAGGCGACGGAGGAATACGCAGCTGGTAACATGGACTACGAATTCTCGGTGGAATCCGAGGATGAGATGGGATACCTTGCGGCCTCTCTCTCCTACATGGCAGGTGAGATTGCACGCCAGGAGGACGATCAGAAAAAATTTGTGGCAAACGTGTCACATGACTTCAGGTCGCCACTGACCTCAATAAGAGGCTACATTGAGGCTATGCTCGACGGCACAATTCCACCTGAGATGCATGAAAAGTACTTGGGCATAGTACTAAACGAAACCGAGCGACTTACCAAGCTTACAAACGGACTTCTCACCCTGAACAACTTAAACGCCAGAGGAATGCTTCTGGAAAAAGCTGACTTCGACATTAATCAGGTAATAAGGAACACAGCGGCGTCTTTCGAGATGACCTGTCTTGAAAAGAAGATAGCAATAGAGCTTGTTCTCACTGACGACAAAATGCTGGTTAATGCAGATATGAGTAAAATCCAGCAGGTGCTGTATAACCTTCTGGACAATGCAATTAAATTCAGTCATCACGATTCAGTAATCAAAATAGAAACCACTGAAAAGAGAAGCAAGGTATTCGTCTCTGTAAAGGACAGCGGAATCGGAATTCCCAAGGAAGATCAGAAGATGGTATTCGAGAGATTCTATAAATCCGATTCCTCCAGAGGAAAGGATAAGAAAGGAACCGGCCTTGGACTCTCTATCGTAAAAGAAATAATAAAGGCTCACGGCGAAAACATTAATTGTATTTCAACTGTCGGAGTGGGCACGGAATTCATCTTTTCCATACCAAAGGCTGCAGCAATGGACAGCTATGAAGATTGATTGGAGAATATACTAATGCATATAGTTTTGCATCAGCCGGAGATACCACAGAACACCGGCAATATAGGAAGAACCTGCGTAGCGACAGGAAGTTCGCTACACCTCATAGAACCCCTTGGCTTTGCGCTTCACGGCAAGGACTTAAAGCGCGCAGGAATGGATTACTGGGATAAGCTGGACTACACCCGCTACACTAACTATGAAGAATTTAAGGAAAAACACCCCGGGGTCAAGGTCTGGCTTGCGACTACAAAAGCAAAAAGATCTTACACAGAAGTATCATTCGGCATGGATGATTACATAATGTTCGGAAAAGAAAGCGCTGGCATCCCCGAGGAAATTCTCGTCGATAACGAAGAGGACTGCATCAGGATCCCTATGGGACACGACATCAGATCCCTCAACCTATCTAACTCCGTTGCGATAGTCTTATACGAAGCCCTCCGCCAAAACAACTTCCCCGGAATGGAGGAAGAAGGAGAGCTCCACAGACTTCATTGGAAACAAGAAAACAATTAAGAACATAAGCATAGTGCAAGCGCTATGTAAATAAAGCCTTCCCCTTGGGGGGCGCTCGACGTCCGGGGGACGTCGGTTCAGCGCGGACCGAAGCGGAGCGTAGACAGGTGTCAGCGAAGCTGACGGATGAGGGGAAAAAGTAGTATAAATAAAACCTTCCCCTTGGGGGACAGAAATAAAGCCTCCCCCCTCCGGGGGAAGGTGGCGCGAAGCGCCGGATGAGGGGAAAACCACCGCAACCAACAACTGCGGAAAAACAGGAGAACCAAATGCCAAAGAAAACAAAAGAACCCACTCCTTACACCAAAGGAGACATTCTTGAACTCAATATAACTGACATATCCACTGACGGCTCCGGCATCGGCAAAATCGACGGTTACACCCTATTCGTCAAAGATGCCGTAATCGGCGACTTCGTCAAGGTCTCTATCATGAAGAGCAAGAAGAACTATGCCTATGCCCACCTTGATGAAATAATTAATCCCTCTGAGTTCCGCGTAGAACCTCCCTGCCCTGTCGCAAGAGCCTGCGGCGGATGCCAGATACAGAACCTTGATTACAAAAAGCAGCTTGAATTCAAGAACAACAAAGTCAGAAACAACCTCATAAGACTAGGCGGTTTTGATGCAGAATTCATCGACAGCATTATGGAGCCTATCATCGGTATGAATGATGACCACTTCCGCTATCGTAACAAAGCCCAGTTTCCTATCGGCACAGACAAAAATGGAAATCCAATTGCCGGATTCTATGCAGGAAGAACCCATGCTATTATACCGGTTCAGGACTGTCTTCTCGGAGTGGAAGAAAATAAAGAAATATTAAACATCGTACTGGACCACATGAAAAAATATGGCATTAAAGCCTACGATGAAACTACAGGAGAGGGCGTTTTTCGCCACGTATTAATTCGCAAAGGTTTCACCAGCAAGGAAATAATGGTATGTTTTGTAATCCAGTACAAAAATAAAAATAACCTTCAAAAAGGTAATTTAAAAACTGAAGATAAACTCAGTAATAATGCAGCATCAGACTATATCAAGCATCAGGAAAAGCTAATTAATAAAATCGCAGCTATTAATGGTGTTACAAGCATTTCAGTAAACATCAACAACGAAAAAACTAATGTCATCCTCGGAAATGAAATTCATACCATCTGGGGGACTGATTACATAACAGACAGACTCTGTGGAATAGACTTCAGGATTTCACCACTTTCCTTTTATCAGGTGAACCCTGTTCAAACTGAGAAACTCTACAATACAGCGATAGAGTATGCACAGCTCACAGGTAACGAGACAGTATGGGATCTGTACTGCGGTATTGGAACCATCAGCTTATCTATGGCTAAAAAAGCAGGACATGTCTACGGAGTTGAAGTAATCCCACAGGCAATCGATAACGCCAAAGAGAACGCAGTAAATAATCACATAGAAAACGCAACATTTTATGTGGGCAAAGCAGAGGAAGTACTTCCTGATTTTTACGAAGGAAAAATAGATACTGAAGGCATAGCTAAAATCACAAAAGAAAAAGATGGAAAAACAGATGCATACCTTAGTGTAGATAATACCGCATCAACAGAGGAGCAGCACAGAAAAGCCCTCCATCCCGACGTCATCGTTGTCGATCCTCCTCGCAAGGGCTGTGACATAAACTGCCTTGAAACTATGCTCAAAATGAAACCGGAACGAATTGTATACGTCAGCTGCGACTCCGCTACCCTCGCAAGAGATTTGAGAATCCTCGTGGATGGCGGATATAAACTGACACGAGCCTGCACCTGTGATTTATTCCCAAACACGGTTCATATAGAAAGCGTCTGCCAATTGATTCGCGAATGAAAATAATGGAATAAGACGCAGATATAGAATAAACTGGTAGAATTTCAAAAACAATCAAGGAGACCTGAATATGGGAACATATTTGAATCCTGGAAATAGCGGATTTAGAAGAATTGTTGCTAGTTTGAGAAATATGAAATTGCACAGGATAAAAGTTATGAAAAATACATGCATAAATATGATGTTATTTATTGGGATATGGATACAGTAGATTTGTAGAAAATATGTGATATCATATTTATACATATTGTTAAAGGGGATACAGTTATGGAAGAGATTATGAACAATTACGCTGACAATGAGAGTATTAGGGAATCTGATGATGGAGTAGAAGACTATAACACCTTAACAATTGATAAAGATGATAATAACGAAGATAGTTCAAAATATCCAAATATTACTATAAAAATTGAGAGGGATCAGTATTCCATTTTCGAGATGTCTCGAAAATATAATAACGGAAAGATAAGTCTGGACCCGTCATTTCAGAGAAACTTTGTATGGTCTGGAAGACAAATGTCTGAGCTTATAGAATCTGTTATTATGGGGATACCATTGCCTCTTATTTATTTGGCTGAGAATAAAGATGGAAAAATGATAGTTGTAGATGGAAGACAGCGTCTTACGACTTTTTTTAAATATTTAAATAATGAATTTAAATTGGATAAGTTAAAAATCCTGACAGAAATAAACGGAATGTCATTTAAAGATTTAGAAGAAAAATATCCTAAATATGCTGCATCAATAGAGGACTATCAGCTTATGATACAGGTTATAAAATATCCCACTCCTGATCGTATCAGGTTTGATATTTTTGACCGCGTTAATCGAGGCGGAACACCTCTGAATAAGCAAGAGATGCGTAATGCGCTTTATCAGGGGAAGGCTACAAAACTTTTGGATGAAATAACAAAGCTGGAATCATTTAACAATGCCACCGGGCGTGGAATTTCCGGTAAGCATATGAAAGACAAATATATTGTATTAAGAGCAATTGCGTTTTGCATGATAAACGAAGAAGAATTGTTGGATTCAAACGGAGTAGCCATAGAGTATAAAAGTGATATGGATGATCTTATGGGAAAAACCATGGATTGTTTAAATAAGATGTCAGAAGATGAAGTGAAATTTATTTCAAACAGATTTGATCGGATTATGAACAACATTTATGAGTTGTTGGGAAGCGATGCATTCAGGCTCAAGGGGAATTATGGAATTAGACGTCCTATCAGCATGACTTTATTTGAATCGCTATATTATTTGTTCTATCTACTGGATGGTAAGAACTACGATAAAGAGAAACTTACGCAGAGGATAGCAGAATTATTAACTGATAAAGATTATCTTGATTCACTACAGAGTTCAGTAGATAGTGCAAAAAGTGCGACAACACGATTTGACAAGGTTAAAAAAATCTATGAGGGGGTTCTTAATGATCAGACAGCTTGAGATAAAAAATTTCAAATGCTTTGAAGACGTAACATTTAATTTTAAAAACCTGAATATTTTGACCGGTCCAAATTCATCAGGAAAATCGACAGTTATTCAGGCACTGCTTGCAAACCAGCAGTCAGAAGTATCTGGTATCAATAATAGTTACAATGGCAGATATATAAAACTGGGACAGCTTTCTGATATAAAGAACTGCTATACAAGAGGAGATATTAGTATTAGTGGCGATAGAGATGTTGCTGCAAAAGAGCAAAAGGTTGTATATCTTACTACTGAGAGGCAGGGACCGGAAACGGATTATAAGCAAAATCTTGATGATGAGACCGAAATAGGAATTCGTGGGGAATATGCGTTTGATTTTTTGAGTAAAATGCGATTAAGCTCAATACGAGAACAGGATTTTATCTTTGATGATTCTTGGGGAATTAATTTAGGAAATCAGGTAGATTATTGGCTGTCATATCTATGTGGGTATACTGTTACAGCGGAGAGGATAGAAGGCACAACTACGGTTAAGGTTTCCTTTAGGACGGATGATAATGTAAAAGAATTTAAAGCTGTTCATGTCGGAACAGGAGTTACATATTTGGCAATAATAATTATTGCTGCGTTGTCATGTAAAAAGACAGATTTATTAATAATTGAGAATCCTGAGTTATACCTGCATCCTGCAGCACAGTCAAGGTTCACAGAGTTTTTTGTGTTTATGGCTTCAAAAGGTTTGCAGATTGTTCTCGAAACACACAGTGATCATATTATAAATGGAGTTAGGAAATCATTAAAAAAGAAAAGAATTACACCTGATGAAGTCGAGATATTTTTCCTTAAAAAGAAAGATGGAATATCATTACCGGTAATAATTGAGTTATCAGATGAGGGGGTTATAAAAAATCAAGAGCGAGGATTTTTTGATCAATTCGATGATGACTTAGATATACTGTTGGGGTTTGATTATGAGTAATGATGCATATATAAATGAACTTTCTTTGCAGGGACAGTATGAAAGTATTGAAGATTTCCTTGAGTCTAACAGCGAATTTGTTTATGTGATAGGCTGGCTTGAAAAGCGAAATTATAAACTTTTGAAAAGATATGATTTATATGAATCAATGATAACTTCATCATATAATATGCTCTCATTATCGGGATATAGACCAGTTAACGCAGGGAAAAATAATGATCTCTTAAGACGGCTGAAGATGGATTTTTTGAGAATGTGTAATGTGGAACCCTTCTGGCAGCCAGATGAGAATGATGTCATATGTTCATTGGGAGATATTGATATAACAGGTTCATCGGTTGCAAGAGCTTCTGTAAAGGATGGGCTGCTACTATCATTTGATAAGGACGATGACTATACAGATAAGGAGCTGTGTATTGACGTAGGAGGCACCTATATCAAAGAAGTATTCTCTATAAATAAATGCAGATTATTAGCTGAAGCTTTGTTTACAAAAGGGAAACTCAACAGAGATGAGTATTTGAAACTAAGGTACAGAAATACAAGACTTAATTTTTCTAAATTGCAGGAAGAATATGGAACAAAGCAGCTTCAGAAAGACGAATTTGATGATTGTATTAAGTCTTTTGACAAGTTTATTTCTTATGATAAGTGGAATGATATGCTTGAGGATAAATCTCTAAAATATAAAGCATATCAACCTTCATCTAAAAAAGACAACTGGTTTGCTGGAACAGAATATAGTAAGATGTCCATAGATAAATTTCGATGCGTAAATCCAAAGAGATGTTACGGATTCAGAGAAGGTGATACATTCTATGTTCTTAGGATAGAAAGAGATCATAAAGTTAGTGATAATGGATGAGTTATAATGGGGATAATCAAACTTTTTGAGGGGTTGCCAAGTATTTTGAGGGTCTGACTTTTGTGTCAGGCCTTTTGAATGTGATTTTTGCGAGAATCATAGACTTCGATGAATATATCTGTTAAGAAAACTGAAAGATAAGTTTGGATATAACAGGTAAATGTCCCGACATGATCAGAGCTTGGTATAAAATGATGGAACTTTAGGTAGAAAGCGTCTGTCAGTTGATTCGTTAGTAAGCATAGAAGGGATAAAAATAATCAAATGATAGCAATACTAATGTGCACCTACAATGGTGCAAAATACATAGACGAACAGATACAATCGATTCTAAACCAGACATATCAGGAGATAACTCTGTACATATCGGATGACGGTTCAAGTGACAACACACCGGACATTATAGACAGATATGTTCAGGAGAATCCTGGCAAAGTAAAAAGAATCAAACTTGAGAAACTTCATAACGGAGCCTGCATCCATTTTCTAAAAGCACTCCAGAACCCGGAAATAATGAATGCGGATTACGTGATGCTCTCCGACCAGGATGACATCTGGCATGACAACAAAGTGGAATACACACTGAAAGTCATGAAAGAGTTGGAACACATAGTCTCGGAAAGCAAAGACCCAGAGAAAGGAAAACGTCCCCTTCTGGTACACTGCGACTCCAGACTGATGGACAACGACAAACAGATATATGCGGAGTCCTTTACCAAATTTGCCAATTTGAATCAGGAAAAAGCGACCTTCTCACATCTCCTTGTGCAGAACACCGTTACCGGAGCCGCCATGATGATGAACAGGACGCTCACATCCAAACTCACAACAATACCTTCTAATGCCATGATGCATGACCACTGGATTGCCCTGATTGCTGCGGCTTTTGGCGAGATCCATTTCATAGACAGACAGCTGTATGACTACAGACAGCACAGAGAAAATGTACTCGGAGCAAATAAGGGCGGACTGTATGAGGAAGTCATCAACTTCTGGAGTGGCAACGCCGAGAAGAAAAAGAAACGCCAAGAAGTACGCGAACAGGTAAGACAGAACTACGCCAATATGATGCATCAGGCTGAGGAACTACTGCGCATATATTCGGGTGACCTTGATGTGGAAAAAAAGACCATGTTAAGAGAGTACATATCAATTCCTCAAAAGAATGCATTTGGCAGAGTATATACAATCCTCAGGTACGGAATAACCTGCGACAACTGGTACAGAGTTATCGGCCAGAGCTCATTCTTTTTTAGATGTAATAAGTGGTGATGAGGATAAGAGGAACAATCACCGCAGTAGAAAAAAGCATCAGAATATGCTAAATTATATTATTAGAATAACAGGCTCTGTTTGGCATAGAGAACAAACAGAGCCTTATGAGTGTATATTATAAAAAACACGTTTGAAAAGGAGTACCCATGGATTACAAAGATAACCTCGAAATCGACCTGATAGACTTGGCTCAGTACATATTGAAAAAGTGGAAGATCATGCTCGTTGGCATGATACTGGGAGGATTACTTCTCGGTGGATATAGCTACATGAAGTCAGGTGTTGCGGTTGATAAGAGCACCGGAGAGCAGGTTACAGCTACAGAATCGAGTCTTGATGAGTACAAATCAAAGCTTACAGACAGCAGTGCACAACTGATCGAAGCTACTGCAAAAAAATATTTTGATTTTATAAATGATTACAACAACTATGTGGATTATAGTCAAAATTCCATATTAATGAAGCTGGATCCTCAGAATGTGGCAAAGCTCACAAGAGTATATGCAATTGATGAAGAGTCGGACGAAACACTTATGGTTCAGTCTGACAAGGCTATAATCGTTAGTAATTGCGACAGTATTGTGGCATTGTACCGAAGAGAGCTTACCGGAGATGATGTAATTAAGTCTGTAAAAAAAGCTATTTCATCAGAAGCAGATAATCTGTACTTAAGAGAACTAATAAGCATTGACACGGAAGGTGCAAACCTGCTTTCAATATCTGTTTATGGTGAAGATGAGAAAATGTGCAAAGCTATAATGAAGGTAGTTGAGGGCAAGGTGGACGCTGCGACACAGAAAATCAGTGCAATCTATGACTACGAAATAAAGCCTGTTGACAGCTACCTTAACATAACTGCTGACGATATTCTCAGGAATAAACAGACTCAGAATTCCAGTAATGTAACTAACATAAGATCATCAATAGCATCTCTGACATCAAATATGACAGAGGATGAGAAAAAATATTATACAGAACTGATTACTGCAGGTGATGCCTCTGATGCTGCTGATGTTACGGCGGATGCTGAGAACACAGACAAAATTGAAGTTGTAACAGTGAGATCACTTAATAAGAAATATATCCTTATAGGACTCCTTGGTGGTCTGTTTGCAGTAGCATTTGCCTATGCTCTTTGCTATGTACTTTCAGGGAAACTCCATACATCAGACGACTTGAAGAGTGCATTTGGACTGTCAGTGCTTGGCGAGGTATCGGGAAGTAACCCTGAGGTTGATCTTGTTTCCCAGAGTGCGGCTATAATCGCTGAGAAGCTCACCTGCAATAAGATTTATGTCATGGGTGCTTCCGGAGACGAGGTATCGGATAAAATCAGAAAAGATATCTGTGATAAATTGGAAAAACAGAACCATGTTGAAGATGCCAAGTTTGGAAGCTGTGCAATAAATGATGCCCTTTCAATGAAGTACTTATCAGATTCCGATTCTGTGGTTTTAGTTGAAAGAATCGATTCTTCATCATATGCTGATATTGAGAAAGAAATAGAACTCTGCAAGAGCTTTGAGGTTAAGATCCTTGGCGCTGTTGCGATAAAATAAGACTTGAAAAAATGCGTTATATACATGAACCCCGTAGATGGCAGTGTGAGCTGACTACGGGGTTCTTTTTCAACTGTAACGTCCACTTTTCTTGTCTGGTACGTAATACAATATTGTTGATAATATAAACAAATATGTTTATTATCATATTGAGGAGAAAGTGACATGAGAGTTGATAAACAGATAAAAATACTAGCGGTTAAGACGGATACATCAGTAGCGGAAATAGGGCGTAGATTGAATAAGTCGCCACAGGCATTCAGCCAAAAGTGTAAAAGAGAAAATTTTACAATTTCTGAGTTGCAGGATATAGCTATGGTGACAGGCTGCAGATTGGAATGTGCATTTGTTATGCCTAGTGGAGACCGGATAGAACTGGGGGATTAGTCATGATTAGATACTTAGAAGGAGACATTTTTCTGACGCCGGCACAGACTATTGTGAATACAGTTAATACTGTGGGGGTGATGGGAAAAGGAATTGCACTGGAATTCAAAAAACGTTATCCAGATATGTTTGAGAAGTATAAAATGGCTTGCGAAAAGAAAAAGCTAAAAATAGGAACACTTATGCTCTGTTATGAAGCTGATCATTGGACATTATTATTTCCAACAAAAGAGCATTGGAGAAATCCGTCCAGGATTGAGTATATTGAGCAAGGACTTATAAAGTTTTGTAATTCATATGCGGAATACGGTATTACATCAATTGCATTTCCTAAATTAGGGTGCGGAAATGGTGAATTGGACTGGAATATAGTAAAGCCATTTATGGAAGCATATTTAAAGCCATTACCAATAGATGTATATATTTACACTAATACTTTGAATGATGCATTGCCTGAGCATAAAGATCAGAAAAACATGAGTAATTGGCTTAAGCAAAATGCTAAAGATCTTTCCTTTGATGGATTTTGCGATGATATCAGATATAACTGTTCAATTATTCCATATAACTTTTATTGTGGCGATCGTGAAATACATATGACTTGGGATAATGGGCTTAGATTGTCATTGGATAAGAACGAGGATTTATTCATCTCAGAGGAGGACTTGTATAACTATTGGGATGACATACGAAGGGAAGGCATCATTATCAGGAATAACAATAATGTTCCGGTTGAGGTTTTAGACATGATGTTTTCACTGGGGTATTTTTCAAAAATCAATATAGTAGAGGGAGAGAAAGCATCAGAAGGATATCAGTTAAATGAAGGTATGGGAAGATGCTATTCTTTGGAAGGGTTCAGCAATGTATAGTGAAATCATAAAAAAGAATATGGAGAATGCTCCTGTAAAATGGTGGCCCAAATATGCATATCATTTCACGGATATACGAAATGCTGTAAATATTTTGTCTCTTGGAAGATTATATAGTCGGTTTAATGCTGAGCACTACGATATGATGAAAAATGACAATGCGAGCAGACAAGTAATTGACATGACAAATGATGAAGTAATGTCATATGTAAGATTTTATTTTAGACCAATGACACCTACTCAGTATTATAACGAAGGCTATAAACACAAGGATTTAAGATATGACAATGATGAAAATGCAAATATCCCGGTTCCGATTTTCTTATTCTTTGATTTAGAAAAATTAATGGAAGATACTGAGATAAAATTTTCTGAGTGTGGACAAGCTGGGCATGGAAAC
>JAEEGL012575505.1_pt1 | contig 26547 bp, 21 predicted proteins | sample 9134231 | NCBI WGS metagenome assembly JAEEGL01 (sample SAMN16246548, study PRJNA631951) | gut metagenome | biome: gut microbiome; feature: rumen; material: fiber-attached | host: Bos | place: Iran: Karaj | collected 2018-10 | reverse complement strand
GTGTTCGCTCGCGAAACTGGAGTGTTCGCTCGCGAAACTGGAGTGTTCGCTCGCGAAACTGGAGTGTTCGCTCGCGAAACTGGAGTGTTCGCTTCGCGAAACTCGGCGGAATTACACTATGTAGTGAATAACTGTCATCTGACAAAGGGAAAATCTGTTTCGCTGCGTTAGAATGACTGATTGTTATAGGAGCGAATTCAAAATGAATTTCATTTTTTTAGGACCACCGGGAGCCGGAAAAGGAACTCTCGCAAAGGAAGCGGCAAAGGCTTATAACATTCCTCATATCTCAACTGGGGATATTTTCCGCGAGAATATCAAAAATCAGACGGAACTTGGAAAAAAAGCCAAAGCAATCATCGATGCAGGCGGGCTTGTAAGCGATGAAATCACAATTGACCTTGTAAAAGACAGGTTGTCACAGCCGGACACAAAAAACGGCTATATTCTCGACGGCTTCCCAAGAACAATCCCGCAGGCCGAAGCATTGGAAAAATTCGCAAAAATCGATGCGGCCGTAAACTTCGACATTGCTGATGAAGCTGTAGTTGAGCGTCTTGGCGGACGAGTATGCTGCAAAGAATGTGGTCAGATGTTCCACTTAAAGTTCAACCCGCCGAAAGTTGCAGGAAAATGCGACAAATGCGGTGGAGAGCTTTATACGCGCGATGACGACAAAACAGAGTCAATCCAGCACCGTCTTGTTGTTTACCGCGAGTCAACAGCTCCTCTGATTGACTTCTATAAAAACAAGGGCAATCTTGTTGATATAGACGCTCGCCCATCACCAGATAAAGTTCTTTCTGAATTTGAAACAAAATTCCCAAGAAAATAATGGTTCGTGGCGGTTGAGCTTGTCGAAACCACCATCGGGCAATTCGTTCTAATTTTAGATTAATTCTAGCGGTGGTTTCGATACGCGTTTCGCGCTACTCAACCACCGCTAGAAAAGACCGCACAAACGGCAAGCGGTGGTTGAGCTTGTCGAAACCACCATATCCTCTCTTATATCTTGATTCTGAGCGCACCAGATTTCTGGTCAGTCTCAAGCTGCCCCGTAGGAAACGGAATTTCAAGAAGGTCTCCGTTCCGTGGCTTTACGCCGTGCCCATCAAGCGCAAGGACGAGTCCCAGCTCCGAACAGCAGTAATATCCCAGACGATGTTCGGCTGGCAGCTTTATGAAATCACTTGCTACGCGAAGACGCAGCTTGCGGCTCTTGTTCTGCTTAATTAAATCCGAGATTGACGATGACTCAAGAACTTTGTCAGTTTTCGCTACGGAATTCTTCTGCACAATCACAAAGCTCAAAACCGCCCGCTCTTTTGGAAGCCCTGCTTTTTCCGAAAGGCGCAGCAATTTCTGAGGAGCAGATTCGGTACTAAACCCAAAATTGCACCATTTTCCGCTCATAGAACCATTCTTGCGCCCGTCCATAGGGCAGACATGAATATGAGGGCAAGGGGCAACCGGCTCAAACCCGCGGCGTATGAAAGCATCGCGCATCAGGGAAATGAATCGCGCAGAATGAGGGTCACCCGGCTCAACAAGAAGAACAGTAGCCGGATTTTCTCCTCCGTCCTTTGTGTACTTTTCCAAATCGCCAGAATACTTCTTTGCAAGAAAGTCCGTCGGCATTTCATTATTCTGGATAATTTCGTTGAACACATCGCCACATGAAACGAAATCAGCTTTTTCCTTAATCTGAATGCCGAGCGGTCCTTTTACGCGCACTATCCGCCACGGCTCGCATTTTGTCCGCGCCGCCACGGAAAGATACAAATTCTCGCCTTGCGCCATAGCAGTCTGACTCAAATCCATGCAGTACCAAGTTATCTTTTTTGTCCTAAGCTCAGGCCGAGCAAGCCAAAGCGCAATCGGAATAGTCATAGGACCGCTGCCCACATCAATCGCAACAGAGCCATCACTCAGGTTAAAAGCCGATGAAGGAACATTTGCAAATAACCTTACGAACCGGACTAGATTCCACCACATAAAATATGAAATATACGCGCTGACAGACGAAGCTTCGTTCATGTAACCAAGCCGCCTTGTATGCCTGTCATCGGTAAGTTCATGCGAAAGTTTTTTTATCTTTCCCGGAAGCTGCAAACGCTGTTTTCCGCTCAAACGCCACACATCGGCAACAATATCATCGAACTGAGCAAGAATCTCCGTGCTTTCAGGCGGAATATTTTTCTCATCGAAAAGAAACGAGTCCCGAATTTTTTGAGCTGCCTTATCTGGCGCAGATTTAGGAAATGTTTTTCCTGCTACTGATTTTTGAGCCACCCTCGGTCTTTTCTCTTCGCGCTTTTCAGATGAATTGTGAGAGCCGTATTTTTTTTCTTTGCTTGTATTTTCCTTCATTATGCAAGCCCGCCATTCACAGAAATTACTTGACGAGTTATATAGCCCGCACTTTCGCCTAAAAGAAAGACTGCAAGAGCGGCAACTTCATCGGGCTGCCCAGCGCGCTTCATAGGAATAGCCGAAAGAATTTCCTCTACTGGCGCATCTTTTACCATGTCAGTTTGAATAAAGCCAGGCGCGATGCAGTTCACTGTGATTTTTCGGCTGGCAAGCTCCACTGCGAGAGCCTTAGTTGCGCCGATGATTCCTGCTTTTGACGCGCTGTAATTCACTTGACCGCGGTTTCCAATCATACCGGAAACTGAGGAAATCGTAATAATTCGTCCTTGCTTTTTTCTGCAAAGCGGCATGACGAGCGGTTTTAGGACATTGTAAAAGCCGTCAAGGTTCGTATGCAGAACATCGTCCCAGTTTTCGTCACTCAGAGCAGGAAAAGCGTTGTCGCGGCAAATACCCGCATTCAGAACGATTCCCCAAAACGCGCCGTTCTCGCCGCTCCACGCCTCAAGTTTTTCAAAACAGTCTTTTCTGTCAGAAATATTAAACTGAATCAGCGTGCATTTTCCGCCAAAAGCCTCAATCTCAGATTTTAGACTTTCGGCTTTGTCTTTGCCGCTGTTGTAATGAGCCACAACCTCATATCCGGCTCTCGCACAGGCAATCGCAATTGCCCTGCCGATTCCACCAGAACTTCCTGTAACAAGCACTTTCTTTGAACTGTTCTCCATACTCAGCTTTCTCCACTCTTTCCACATTCTCGAAGCATTTCAGAATAGTAACGGCTTTCGATTTTATCCTCGGTTATCCCGCACATTGCAAAAATCGAAAGAATTTTTTCACGGCACGATGCAATATCACTTTCCGAGCTGGTCTCCGACAAGATTTCAATCTCAAGAAAATCTCCGAGCGGCGGCACGGTGCAAAGTTCAATATGCGCATCGGCAAAATACCAGCTTATGACGGACTTTGTTTTTTCAAGAAATATATCAAGCTGCATATCCTTGAAAAAAGCCTCAATCGGCGCAATATCAAAAATCTCACATTCTTTCTCGTCGTTCACCTCAATTTCAATACCATCCGAACCTTCGCGAAGCTCCTTCTGCTTGTAAGTGAAATAATTCTTTTTTCCAGAAGAACCAACTTCCTTGCGCACGCGGGCCTGAATTTTTTTCCCGCCGACAATTCGTCCCCAATATGTGTCCTCTTTTTTTATAGAAGCATCATAAGTGGCGAATGAAGTTAACTTTTCTATGACAAAATTACGATTGTCAACATGAGCTTTCAATTCGACTTCAAACATATCACAATCCTAGCGGTTAGCGTCAGAATAGTTATCCATGTAGAGCTTGTGAAGAGCCGCATGTTTTTCGTTCTCGTTCAGCTTATCATCGTTTTTGATAGATTCATAAGTCTGAGTATTCGCCCCCAAAAACTGCTTTTCAAGGAACAGAACTTTCCCAGAAAGATCCTCTATTTTTGTTTTCAGATTTTTATTTTCTTCGCGCAAATCATTTTCTTTGCTTTTGATTTTTCTGTAAGCCCTGTTTGCCAGAGCAACATCAAATATAAGGATAATTACAATTGCAGAACGAATAATTTCGATTATGAATTCATACTTGGACATAATCCCTCCCGAACAAATATAAATAGAATTTTACATCAATTCTGAGGAATTTTCCATTATGTGAATTAAAAATACAATAGACTTGTTGCGCTGCCAGTAAACAAACGAAATTATTTTCCTACGCAGAACCGTGAGAAGATAGAGCCTAGAATATCATCAGGAGTCACTTCGCCAGTCACCTCGCCCAGAAAGTCAAGGGAATCTTCCAAATCCTGAACGACGGCATCAAGCGCATAGTCATTTGTGAGCGAAAGTGCATGGCGAACACATGACAAAGCCTGCTCCACAGCTGTTTTCTGCCGCTCGCTGCCAAGCCCCGCACTGTTCCGCTCGGATTTTTCTCCAGCCGAAAGGATTATTTTCACTTTGTCGCAAAGTTCGGAAATTTTCTCGCCTGATTTAGAACTTACCTGAACAGAATCAAAGCCAAGCTCAGAAAAGACGATTTTAGAAGACAAATCAGCCTTTGTAAACACAATAAGAAGCGGAATTCTGGATTTACCCGCAGCATGGTCTTTCAAAAAATCATTATCATCATCGGTAAGACCTACAGTTGAATCAACAAGATACAAAATCAAATCCGCCTCGTCGCTTAAACCTTTCGTTATCTCAACGCCCCTCTGCTCTATGACATCTTCAGTTTCGCGAAGTCCCGCCGTATCAAAAAGGCGCGCGGGGATTCCGTCAAAACTAACCCAGCTTTCGATAAAATCCCGGGTCGTACCCTCAATATCACTAACTATCGCTCGTTCTTCTTTCAAAAGCGCATTGAAAAGGCTTGATTTTCCTGCATTCGTCTTTCCGCAAAGGACTACGCGCGCACCGTCCTGATAGATTTTTTCGCTTTTCCAAGACAACGCTAAGTCAGAAAGCTCTTTTTCCACTCCCCGAAGCTCACTGTCATCGAATGATTCGGCAATAGTCTCCTCATCTTCAGGATATTCAATCTCAACCTCAATATTCGCAATAATGTCAGTGATTTTTTTCTTGATTTCGTCAATCGTATCGAAAAGATTTCCAGAAAGTCTTCCAGCGGCATGACTCCGGCTTGTATCAGTTTTTGAATCGATTATTTCCCTTATTGCTTCGGCACGGGTCAAATCTGTTTTTCCGTTTATGAACGCACGAAACGAAAACTCACCTTTTTCTGCCGCACGAAAACCATTTGAAAGAAGAAGCGAATAAATCGCCATTACAACATTCACGCCGCCATGACAACTTATTTCAACCATATCTTCGCCAGTAAATGATTTTGGCGCACGGAAAACAGAAACGAGCACTTCGTCAATTTTTTCTGAATTTTTGCTCTGCCCAGACTGACAAGGCGCAATAATCCAGCCGTAAACTATTTCATTGCCCTTTGCCGCAAGCAAAGCTTTTGGGCGTGAGAAGATTTTTGACACAAGCTCAACACAGCTTTTTCCTGAGCAGCGCACTATTCCCAGCGCACTGGGAGCTAACGCCGTCGCAATTGCGGCAATCGGCTCTTCTGGCGTATATCCAAGATTCGTCATATCACATCATCTTTTCTATGGCAGATGTTATTGAGTACGGCTCATTATTTGCCTCATGCTCACGGACAGAATCCCAAAGGGAAATTCCCTCCTGATTCTGCAACTTGATTTCTTCTTTCTCAGTGTCGGAAATTTTCGCATCCTCGCGCTTTCCTCCGCTAAGAGCTGGTTTTCTGTATTTGTCATCGGCTTCATAAGAAGGCCCCGGATATTTCGTGTCGCCAACATCTGGTGAAATCGCAGGATAGTTGCAAAGTCCGTTCCAGTACATATAGCCCCGATTTACGCTGTCGCGGACACCGTAAACTTGCTGCGTGACATAATTTTTTCCGTCGCCGTAGAAATTTCTGTCATAGCTCACATTCAGATAGAAAGCCTGAACCCACGGACGGATAATGAGTCTGTTCCGCCCGATTACGGTATTTCGGTATGTTCCGTAATAGTAGACGCGGTACGGACGCTCTGAATAAGGCGCGTAATTGAGGAATGACTGCTCAAAATGGCTCGGATAGAACATAGGGCAGATTATATCAACATACTCCGCAAGCTGCTCAACATCTTGTCCTGTTCTTGTCCCCGAGCGATACCAGCCGTTCGCACCGTAGATGTCGATTCCGATAGGAGCGTCGATATTTTTCCGAGCATAACTCAAAAAGGAAAGGAGCGCACTTTCTTTGTCCATTCCAGGACTTTTCCAGCGGAAAGTAGCATTGCCCATGTTTTTTCCGTCGGTGGGAAACCTGATATAGTCGAACTGAATTTCATCGAAGCCACGCGCAACAAGCTCCTGCGCAATGTGAACGAAATACTCCCAAACTTCCGGGGAATATGGGTCAACCCAGTCCTCATCGTAGTACAAAGTCTTTGAGCCTGTCACATTTCCGCTCTCGTCCTTTACGCTCTCATAGCCTTGTATTCCTTTCCAAGGGCGATTCGTGGTCTTGTCCCAGACGGCGTACTGTTTCTGGTCGTATTGCGCAAGATTTTTATCTTTGAATGTGACTATTCGGGCAATAAGATAGATTCCTTCTTTTTTCATCTCCGGCACGAATGTGTCAATATCGATTTTATACCTGGAAACATACCCTTTCTGCTTTATGAGCGGGTCGTTCGGCTCAAATCTAATTCCGCCGTAATCGTCCTTCATGTCGATGACCATTGAATCGAGATTATTGTCCTTTATGATTTTTTTGTACTCATTGATTCCTTTCTCAGTCATCAGCTTATGTGCCTGAACATAAACCGATTTGTGACCAATTGCTTTTTCAGCATATTTGTTGTTGCAATCATCAGGATACAAAAGCCAAAGCTCGTTCAGGCAAAACCCCGCAGCCTCGCCAGTTTTTTCAGACGAACCGGCAGCAACGCTCCTCGGAATCCAGACTGAACTAAGAACATTGTCTTTTTCGATTGCCCCGAACACACCTTTCCAATCCGAATACTCCTCCGGAACAGAATCGAGTGCCTTTGATACAGGATTGAATGCAGCGACTTCCCCGGGGCGGGAAAACAAGAGCTTTCCGTCATACCAGAAAAGGCCGTCTATCGTGTCAGCCGGCTCAGTTCCCGCATACAAAACTTGACCACGCTTTGTATCCCAATCAAAACGGTAAATTCTCGGAATAAACGACTGGGACACAAAAACCTCCGTAGTCAAAAATCCGTTTGAATTTTTGAAAACTACCGGTCGTATATCCGCAATTTCATCTGGGTAAGTCTGGGTCTTCATGTTCTCAAAGCCACCATTGCAGTCAGTCCAGACAGGCTTTGCCGCATCGACTTTTTTGTAAGAAAAACCAAAAATCGAATGTGCCATGAAAACAACAAGGTCGCTCTCAGGAGGAATCTCAGGTGTAACCGTACCATCCGCATTCTGAACAGCAGGTTTTCCAGCCGTTGAATTTATGTTGCAAACTGCAACAGCTTTTATTCCGGATGTTGACGCGCTCGTTGAGCCGATTGACACCCAGTTCGCGCCTCCGTCCCTCGTTATGTAAACATCTTCTTTTGTTGCAGTAACAAGAATGTTCGGGTTCTGCGGGTGAATCTCAAGGTCTTTGAGCTGCGCCGCCTGTTTCTCGAAAGTAATGTCTTTTCCGTCATAGAGTTTTATCGTAAGGAACGGAAGTCCATTGTTCAAATACTCAAAAGTCGAAAGGTCAGAAGAAGTCAATATTCCTTTCGATGTAAGGAAATACCATTTTGCGTTTCCGTCCTTGTCCTCAGAAACTATTATTTTTGAAACGCTACCTTCGCTCCAAAGAACCTGTGTTACTTTGTCAGAATATATTTTTATAAGCCCATCTTTTGTCCCGGCAATAATGAATCCTTTTTTCTTTTGCGGCACAGGCTCCTGAACCATCGGAAGCGGAGCCGGGGTCACTTCTTGCACAGCTGGCTGCTCTGCTTTTTTCTTTGACTTTTTCTGTCGTGCAGCAACGAGCTGAAAATCTTCGGGAAGTTTATATATCGATTCGGAAGGTCTGTAATCAGCAGAAAAAGCAGTGAAGTTTGAAAACAGCAAAAATATTATTGATATAATTGAAAACGAACGCATACAAATCTCTTATTTTGAATTTTTAACAATTAATTATCGGAGAAATTACGCATTGTCTTAACGGATTGCAAAATTTGTGCGAAAATGGCAAAAGTTAAAAATCTATGCTATACTTGGAATCATAGAATAAGACGTATTGTCGTTGGTTGAGGTTTTATATGAAGAAAAAACAGTCTGTCTCAAAGTTAATTCTTGCAGTCATAGCTGTAGGAATTATTCTTTTTTCATTGGCTATCTGCTTTGTCGTAAGCAGGAATCTTCGCGGAGGCCTCGTCAATCATTTTACTGACGAGATAAAGCTTCAGTCGGTAGTCATTACAGATGAGATGTCAAACTCCCTGAAAGTAGCCGAACAAACAGCCCGCTGGGTTCAGTCTGAATTTGAGCTGGAATACCCAGAAAAAGGTTATGACCGCGCAGTTATGAACAAGCTCGCGGAAGCCTCGAAAAAATTTTTCAAGGCTGAGAACATCGTATTCTTCAATAAATGGGGAATGCAGCTATCAAGTCCAAAATATGGAGTCGTTCCAAAAACTAACATAATTTCGGAGACATTAAAAGGCAAAGAGACAATACGATTCGACAAAACCGATGCCAAAATCTTCGGAACTGTTATTCTTCCCCTCAAATGCAACGATGAGATTTTCGGTGTCGTTGAGATTCGTTCTGAAGTAGCGACAAACGATTTGATTAAGACTGTTGCCGCATACACAAACTGCGATGCCACGATTTTTAACGGAGAAGAATGCTTCGTGACGAGTTTTGAGGGCATGGAGGGTACTACGATACAAGACCCTTCGATAATCGAGCGTGCGGAAGCCGGGGAAGAGACAATCACAACCACCGTTTTCAATGACCACCAGTACATCTCGTATTATTTTCCGTTCAAGGACCAGGAGGGGAATTTCCTGTGCACAATATTTATAGGAAAAGATTTTGAAATTGCGAATTCCGTCGCATTCAAGATTTTCCGCCCGCTTGTGATCATCATCGTTATCTTTTCGGTAACACTTCTTGTGTTCCTATTCGTGCTGATTTACAAGAAAATGATGAAGCCGCTCGGCAAGGTTAACAACGCGGTAGCAAACTTGTCCTCTGGAGACGCAGACCTTACTGCGCGCCTTGAAATCCGTTCAAGCGATGAATTTGGAAGGCTTTCCTCAGATGTAAACAAATTCATCGAGAAGCTTCAAGAAATAATCCGCGATTTGAGCGCGTCCCAGGAAATTCTTAACGATGTAAGCCAGAATCTCGGAATAAATGCGCAGGAATCAGCCAGCGCGACGGCACAAATTCTTGCAAACATAGAGAGCGTCCGCCATCAGTCCGAGAACCAGTCATCAGCCGTTCAGAACACGAACAAAGTCCTTGACGATTCGGCAGAATCCGTTACTTCCCTCACGAACCTAATCAATGCCCAAAGCACAAGCATAAGCGAGTCTTCGGCGGCAATTGAGCAGATGATAGGAAATATTTCTTCCGTAACAGAGTCCGTGAAGAAAATGTCTGGCAAGTACACGCAGCTCAGTGAGACAGTTGATAACGGTCAGGTCAAGCTTGGAAGCGTAGACCAAAAAGTACAGCAGATTGCGGATCAGTCAAGGATGCTTATAAGCGCGAACAGCATAATTTCGCAGATTGCTTCCGAGACCAACCTTCTTGCGATGAATGCGGCAATCGAAGCGGCTCATGCTGGCGAGACTGGAAAAGGTTTCAGCGTGGTTGCCGATGAAATCCGAAAACTTGCGGAGAATTCAAGCAATCAGTCTAAGGCAATTTCGAGCGAGCTAAAGAAAATCTCCGAATCCATAGATGATGTTGTAACGCTCTCAAAGGATTCGCAGACCGCATTCTCCGAGATTGTAACCCAGCTGGACTCAACGAATATAATCATTCAGGAGATTACCAGCGCAATGGGCGAGCAGCAGGGTGCATCGCGGCAAATACTCAGCTCCCTCAGCAACATGAAGGAGCAGTCCGATACAGTTTCAGTCCGAGCAAAAGAAATGGTTGCAGGAATCTCGAATGTTACGAGTGACATGAAGACCGTAAACGAAATCTCCAGCACGATTCTAGGAAGCATGGACGAAATGACCACAGGAATGCAGCAGATTGGAAACGCAACGCAGAATGTTTCTGACCTTGCAATGCAGACAAAAGAAAGCATCAGAACGATGAACGATAAACTGAATCAGTTCAAGATTTAGGAAATAAAAAAGGCTGCCCTAAAAGAATGGGCAGCCTTTTTTGTCAAAGTTTCAGTTGTTCAATTATTTGAAAGCCTTAACTTTATCCATCAATTCTTTTCCGTATACCTCGGAGAACATATCAAGAACCTCTTTCGTAGCACTAGCGAACTCTTTGAGGTTCGGGTTTGTAATAACCATGCCCTTTGCTTTAAGGTCTTTTACAAGGTCTCTTGTCTGATCTCTTACCAAAGTGCGGTTAAGCTTCTGAGCTTTGAGCGCAGCATCTTTGATGATTTTCTGGTCAGCGGCAGAGAATTTCTTCCACAAATCCTTTCTGATTACGAGAGGCATAGCATCGTAGCTGTGATTCGTTACAGAAAGATACTTCTGAACTTCGTAGAGCTTGTTGTTGTAGATTACAGGAATCGGGTTCTCCTGAGAGTCGAATTTTCCAGCTTTGAGAGCCGCAGGAAGCTCCGAAAAAGCAAGAGGCTCCGGTTTTGCTCCGAGCGCAGTCATCGTCTCCATTACAATCTGGTTTGCTGGCGTGCGGATATGAAGCCCTTTCATGTCTGCAACCTTGTTCACAGGCTTGTTTGTAGTCGTAACACAGCGGAAACCGTTGTCATAGTGAGCCAAAACAACGATATTTGAGTTTTCAAGCTCCTTGTTGACATCTGCAACAATCTGGCTGTCCATGAATTTCCATGCTTTATTGAAGTCAGTAAAGAGGAACGGAAGGGCAGAAACACCGATGTTAGTTGCGTAAACACCGAAGTTGCCGGCACTTGAAACCGTCATATCAACAGTTCCGTTGATAACGCCCTCAATCAGCTGTGTGTCGCTTCCGAGCTTTGCGCTGTCGTAAATCTCAACCTTGATGTTGCCTTTTGAATTCTTCTCGACCTCTTCCTTGAAGAGCTTTGAAGCAACTCCACGCGGGTCAGCAGAATTTGTTGAATACCCAAGTTTAATTGTTGTTGCGCTGAAAGCTGAAACCGCAACCATTGATGCAAATGCTAATGATGCAATAATTTTTTTCATAATTATCACTCCTTGTATAATTAAAAATCTACATAAAATTATATCACTGAAAATAACAAATTCAAATTTTTTTATGATAATTTTGGGTATTATAACACAAGAAAAATTATAAATTTATTTGACAAATCAATTTTTAAGGCTGACAATTAAAACCATAAGATTTTATCAAAATAAATACTAAAAGTATTTAAAGGGAGGATATTTGATGAAAAAAGTAGTAAGTTTACTTCTTTCTTTGGCACTGGTCGGAACAGCTTTCATTTCTTGCTCAAAGAACCAGAAAGGTTCTGCAGGAACTTCTGCTTCACCAGACGCATCTCAGCCTGCTTCTTCAGAAGCAAAGAAGATAAAGATTGGTGTTTCAATCTGGAGTTCTACGGATACTCTGGGAAGCCAGTGCAAGCGCATTCTCGATGCTGCCGCAAAAGCGCTTGATGTACAGGTAATGTATGTGGATCAGGGCCACATCTCAGAGAATGTAACAAACTCTGCCGAAACACTGAGCGCTGCAGGTTGCGATGGTATCATTATTTGTAACTCTGCATCAGCAGAGATGACTTCGGTAATCAACACTTGCGATAAGAACAAAGTTTATGTCGCACAGTTTTTCCGTGTAATAAGCCAGGAAACAAATCCTAACGAATTTGCCCTTGCTCAGAAATCTCCATACTATGTTGGTGCCGTACACGAGAACGAAGTTGAAAATGGTAAAAAGCTCGTCACAATCCTTGCTGAAAAAGGCAGCAAAAAGATTGCTCTTGAAGGATGGGAAGCTGGCGACGCAACATTCTTGCTCCGCTGGCAGGGATATAAAAAAGGCGTGGAAGAGTGGAATGCTTCTCACCCGAACAAAATCGAGCTTCTTGAGCCACAGTACGGCGGAACCACATCAGATACAGGCCGCGCTACTGCAGAGGCAATCATCAACGCAAACCCGGACATCGATGCTCTGATTGTTGCCGGCGGTGGTGGAGACACCTTGGTTGGTGCTTTGGCTGCTATCGAATCTATGGGCAAAAAAGGAAAGATTGCTGTTGTATCAACAGACTTCCTTGCTGACCTTGACGAACAGCTCAAGAGCGGAGGTATGGCTGCTGAATCAGGCGGACACTACTGTGACCCACTTATTGCGTTCATGCTTGTTTACAACGCAATAAAAGGCAACTACCCTGTAGCAACAGACAGCTTCTATGAGGTCAACTTCCCATACCTTTATGTCGCATCTTCAGAAGATTACGCTGCTTATGCAAAATACTTCGTAGATGATCTTCCATATAATGCAGACGAACTTAAGGCTATGGCAAAACTCTCAGAAAAAGAGCTTGAGGCTGTTGTATCAAGACTCTCTATCGAAGATGTAAAGAGCCGCAGATAGACTTTTATAAAACAAGGAGCTGTCAAATCATTGCTTTTTTGGCAGCCCATTTTCTTTATACGGGGAGTCAGCAATTATATAAGGACTGACCCCCTTTTTTTTAGGACATATAAAAAACAGATGGACAATATTAGCAATACATTTAAAAAAAATCTTTTTTTTGACGTAATACTAGGGAGCGGAAGCTTCGTTACGTTCAAAAAGAGCCGCTATTTTGGAGTAACGACTCTCCTAATTCTTGCAATTTTATGCTGGGGAATATTCAAGCTTTTGTCGCCACAGAACTTTGGAACTCCCAAGCTCATGTCCGATTATCTCCAGACAAGCATTCAGTATGCTGTTGGCGGATGCGGATTTTATTTTATCGTCGTAATGGGACTTTTTGATTTTTCAATCGGAGCAAACATAGTCCTCTCTTCTGTGGTTGGAGTTTTGCTTTCAAGAAACCTGGGATATATCGGTCTTATCGGCGGAACTTTGATTACCGGCGCATTAATCGGCGCATTCAACGGAATCTTCTATTCCAAGCTCAAAATTCCTTCAATGATTGTAACTGTCGGACTTATGCTCATACTTGAAAGCGTGGCGAACTATGTAGTCCGTCTTGACACATCAGGATTTCCCGGAAAACTAACGAAAGCATCAATACTTGCTTTTAACCATGCTCCTTGGAATTATGTAGTAGCTTTTGCGGCATTCCTGCTCATGGTCTTTATCCTGAGGTTCACTAGAATCGGAACTTACTGCAACGCAATAGGAAGCAACGAGCTTGTTGCAAAAAACATGGGTATTAATGTAGAAAAATACAAATTCCTTGGTTTCGTTCTCCTTCATTTTTTTGTCGGAATTATGGCACTTCTGACCGTAAGCTACGGAAAAGGAATCCTTGCCGTTACCGGCATGACCAGCATGGACAGGAACTTCAAGCCTTTGATGGGAACTTTCTTCGGAATCGCGTTCAAGAAATACGGCTGCCCTGTTACTGCAATCGTAATCGGAGAGTTCATTATCACAATGATATTCAACGGACTTGTTGCTCTTGATGTGCCTACGACAATCAACGACTTTGTTACAGGCGCGGTTCTCCTTGCTATAGTTACCCTTACCAACCGTGGTAAAAAAGGCAGCGTAGTTAAATAACGGGAGGAAAAAATCAATGAGTCAAGTACTTTTAAAAGCTGAAAAAATAAACAAATATTTCGGAATAACCCATGCCGTAAAAGATTTGTCTTTGGAACTGTATCCGGGCGAAATACACGGTCTCATAGGCGAGAACGGTTCGGGAAAATCCACATTCAGTTCAATGCTTTGCGGAATCCATACGATTTCCAGCGGAACTTTCAGCCTTCTTGGAAAAAACATTACGCCCAAGAGTCAAGTTGAGGCAAATAAAGAAGGAGTCGCTATAATCGTTCAGGAAATGGGAACGCTGCCAGGACTTACGGTTGCTGAGAATATTTTTCTGGGCGAAGAAGACAAATTCATGCACGGTATCATAAAAAATACCAGGGCAATGAACAAAGAGGCTCAGAGGCTTCTTGATTCTTACGGATTCAAGGACATTAAGGCCTCAAAAATGATAGACCTCTATTCTTTCGAGGAACGCAAGCTCGTTGAAATCGTAAAGGCCACTTACTTCAATCCTAAAATCCTTGTCGTTGACGAAACAACTACGGCTTTGAGCCACGATGGACGACAAGAACTTTTCAAAGTGATGAACAAAACCCGAGAGATGGGCTCTACCGTAATCTTCATTTCGCACGATTTGGACGAAGTTCTTGAGCATACGGACAGAATTTCCATTCTTCGCGACGGTGTTCTCGTAAAGACCGTAAACACGAAAGATGTGACCACGGACGACTTGAAGCGTGAGATGGTCGGCCGAGAACTGGACGAAAAGTACTATCGCACGGATTACGATCAGAAAATCTCGGACGATGTTGTTTTGTCCCTCAAAGATTTGTCTGTCCCCGGAGAATTCGAGCATATCAACCTTGATTTGCATAAAGGTGAGATTCTTGGAATAGGAGGACTTTCTGAGTGCGGAATGCATGAAATCGGCAAAGCGATTTTCGGAGCTTCTTACAATAGGGTCGGACGGGTGACTTTGAGCGACGGATACGAAATCAAAAACATTCAGGGGGCAATCAAGCACAGCGTAGCCTACGCCTCAAAGGACAGGGACAACGAATCAATCGTCATTGCAGATTCCATAGGTGAGAACATAGTTCTTCCGTCTTTGTCTGATCTTTCAAAAAGAGGTTTTCTGAACCTCAAGGCTCTGGATAATTTCGCCGAGAAGTACGCCAAGCAGATGAGTACTAAGATGACGGGCATAAGGCAGTATGTGTCGGAACTTTCCGGAGGAAACAAGCAGAAAGTTGTCCTTGCCCGCTGGATAGGCAAAGGCTCGGACATTCTCGTTCTTGACAGCCCTACGCGCGGTATCGATGTCAAAGTAAAAGCAGATATTTACTCGCTTATGACCGATCTTAAGAACAGCGGCAAGGCTATCATAATGATTTCTGAGGAACTTCCTGAGCTTTTGGGTATGAGCGACCGTATCTTTATAATGAAAGACGGCAAGTTTAACGGTGAGTTCAAGCGAAGCCGTGAGCTTGGCGAAAAAGACCTCATCGCAAAGATGATATAGGAGATAAATATGACTAGTACAGTCGCTGTAAAAAATATAACAGAAGAAGAATTGGCAAAAAAGGCAAAAATCAAGGCAATATTCTCCAATTTTGGACCTTTGTTCGGATTTATTGGTATCGTGCTGTTGTTTTCTATCCTGACCGGAGGAAAAATCATACAGCCGAAAAACTTCAGCCTTATGTTGAGCCAGGTATTCGTGCTTATGACATGTAGCTGCGGTGTATTCTTGATAATGACCGTAGGCGGATTGGACTTCTCGCAAGGCTCAATTCTCGGCCTTTCATCAATAATATTCTGCTGGGTGTCAATGTACAACATACCGCTGGCAATAGCCGCTTCAATTGTCGCCGGCGCGGTTATGGGAGCGTTCAATGGATTTTTCCATGTAAAATTCAAAATTGCGTCATTCATCGTAACGATGTGTTCGCAGTATTTCTTCCGTGGATTGTGCAAATACATTACGACAGGCGGCCCTGTCCCTGCCAACACCAATGTCACTGGTTTGGATTTGACATGGTTCAAATTCCTTTTGATGGGAATCGTTCTTTTAGTCGTGTTCATAATATGGCATTTTACTAAAGTCGGATTTAACTTAAGAGCAATAGGAGCTGGAGAAACTGCCGCAAGATTTTCTGGCTGCCGCCCTGATTTAACGAAATTCCTGGTTTATGTGACTTCTGGCGCAATCACAGGATTTGCTTCGTTCATCAATGTTGTTCATGTCGGCTCAATAACAGGAACAGCAGGAAGGCAGCTTGAAACCCAGATTCTCATCGCGTTGGTCTTGGGAGGAATGCCTATTTCAGGCGGAGCAAGGGCAAGGTTCTCAAACATCATTCTTGGAACTCTGACTTACTGCGTCCTTGAAAAATCGCTTCCGATGGTTTTCCCTGTTTCGGCAACACAACAGCTCGTAAAGGGAATCATATTCTTGGTTGTTGTAGCACTTACGATTGACCACGAATCATTGAAGGTAATTAAATAATCAAATTCCAACCAAAAAAGGGACTGCATACGGTCATTGAGCCTGTCGAAATGACCGTATGCAGCCCCTTTTTTTGTGTTTGCATTAACTCAATCCGGCATATTTCCGGAACAAGTCGATTCTATATTTTCAGCAAATCTGCGTATGCCTTGAGTGCTCCGTCCGTGTCATGCGCAAGAACTTTCTTGGCGAGTTTCTTTCCGAGCTGAACGCCCTCTTGGTCAAAGCTGTTGATATTCCACAAAAATCCCTGGAACATAACCTTGTTCTCAAAGTGCGAGAGCAATGCGCCAAGAACGCCAGGCGTAAGTTTGTCGGCATAGATAAGGCTTGAAGGTCTCTCGCCCGCGAACGCCTTGTTCGGGTCATCGTCCGTCTTTCCGCAAGCAAACGCCATAATCTGCGCCACAACATTCGCGCACAGCTTTTTCTGAGATGTAGAGCCTTCAATCACAACATCGTTTTCTGCCTGACTGTCCCTGAAAGCAATGAACTGGAGCGGCGTAATATCCGTTCCCTGATGAAGAAGCTGATAGAAGCTGTGCTGACCGTTCGTTCCAGGCTCACCAAAAATAACAGGTCCAGTAATGTATGAAATCGGCTTTCCGAATCGGTTCACGCTCTTTCCGTTCGACTCCATGTCGAGCTGCTGCAAATGCGCCGGGAAGCGTGAGAGAGCCTGAGAATACGGAAGAACCGCTGTAGCAGGATATTCCTGAACATTGCGCTCGTACAATCCGATGAGAGCATCCAGAAGAGCAGGATTCTTCATTATGTCGCGGTTTGTTGCCGTCTTGTCCGCAGCAGCGGCTCCGTCCAAGAAATCAGCGAACACTTTCGGACCGAACGCAAGGCTAAGGATTGCTCCGCCAACGCCGCTCGTAGACGAGTACCGTCCGCCAATATAGTCGTCCATGTAGAAGGCAGCAAGATAATCAGGATTATGCGCGAGCGGAGAAGTTTCGCTTGTTACTGCAATCATGTGTTTTGCAGGCTCAAGCCCCGCCTTTTTGAGAGCATCCTTAACGAATGATTCGTTCGTGAGAGTTTCAAGCGTAGTTCCAGATTTTGATACCAGAATGAAAATCGCATGAGCAAGGTCAGTTGAGTTCAGAACTGCCGTTGCATCGTCAGGGTCAACATTTGAAATGAACTTTGCCTCCATCTTGAAAGCGCCGTTCTTCTTAGCCCAGTTCTCAAGCGCAAGATACATAGCGCGTGGCCCCAGGTCACTTCCTCCGATTCCAATCTGAACTACGGTCGTAAACTTTTCGCCTTTTGCGTTGGCAATTTCCCCAGAATGGACCTTATCCGCGAACTCCGCAATGCGCTTCTGTTCCTTGACATAGAACTCACGCTTGTTCGTGCCGTCAGCCATAACATCTTTTCCAAGCTGACCGCGCGTCAGATGATGAAGAACAAGCCTTTTCTCGCCCGTGTTAATCACTTCGCCATTGTATGTCGCTTCAAATTTTTCTACAAGCTGCGCCTCATCAGCAAGGCTCGCAAGAACAGCAAGAAGCTGGTCGTTCACCTGCTTAGCAGCAAAGTTGTAGACCATTCCCTCTGCCATCGGAACAGAATACTTCGCAACACGATTTGCCGCATCTGCCCCGGAAAGCTCCTTAGCAACGCTTACTGCCCCTTTGAGGGACTGAAGTTTTTTGTAAGATACGAGCGTATCAAGATTTTCCCAAGAAATTGCCATTATCTTTTCCTCTTTTCGATATGATATTGGAAATCTTTAAAAACTGAGATTTTAAAGACTCCTATTTTACTATTATACCACGGAATTTTTAGAGTGGAAAAAAAATGACACGGATTCAGTTCCGAATCGTTAAAATTAGTACAACGAATAACCGTCATTCCGAACTCCTTTCGGAATCTTTGTTTTGAGATTCTGAGACAAGCTCAGAATGACCAGTTATTTGGGATTTGTTATTTGAAAATGACAAATTCATCGTCAATATCTTTGTCGTTGTCCGCCTCTGCTTTTTTCTTTCCGATTAGAACTGCGTCCGAAAGCTCCTTGTAATCATCGGACTCAGCTCCGAGCCCGGCAATTTTCTCCGCCGCAAGAGATGATACTTCGTATGCCCCCTCTGGTCTAAGGTGAGAATTGTCATCTTTTCCGCCAGCAAAGTTAGCATATATCCCCGCATCAAAGTTCATGTAAAAGCGTCTGGAATTATTCTCCCCCACATTCTGCAAAAGCTCGGCTGTCAGAGTCGTCATATCAATGCACGGAACTGAACATTTTTTTGCAGTCTCGATTATTGCCTGCGGATACGCTCCATGAGAATTAACGAGCGCCCCGCCATCAAACTTTCGTCGAGCGACTGGCGTGAGAAGAATTGGCCTAACCCCGATTTTTCTGAATTCATCCACAAAAAATTCAAGATTTGCTCTGAACGATTTGTTTTCGCTTTTGTCCGCATCTTTGTCAGGAGATGTAAATCTGTCGGGGTCAGCAGATTTCTCATCGTTATGCCCGAACTGAATCAAAGCAAAATCTCCACGGCGTGCAATTCCGAGCACTTTTGCGAAGCGTCCTTCCTCAATGTAAGATTTTGTGCTGCGTCCGTTCCTTGCGAAATTCAAGAATTCCACATTTCGCGGAAAAAATCTTTCCAGCTCCTGAACCCAGCCTGTCTGGGGAAAAGTGGAGAAATCATTGTACTGCATAATGCTGTCGCCCAAGCAAATAATCCGCATAAAGCCTCCAAAAAAACAAAGGGCTGTCTAATAGCGGTAGTTGCCGTGTGGTCATTGAGCCTGTCGAAATGACCTTATACGCCGTGGTGGTTTCGACAAGCTCAACCACCGTTTCATACTTTTTAGACAGTCCTTTTCTATTACTACTCCGTCAAAGATATGTCAGAGAACTCAACATTACAGCAGCGTACTGTGTACAATCCCGCGTAAATGTTCTTTGAATCAACATCTTTCAGGTCAACCGTATACTCGGCAGTATCTTTTCCGTATTTTGTAGTATAGACATTGCCTTTCTTGGTGATAGAGATTTCAACCGTCTGTCCGGCTGCCGGAGCAGGCTGACCAGCGTTGTGAGTCTCGTTCAGATTTCCGTCAACTCTCTGCCAGCTTGATGAGTAATCCTCACCGTTCGCAATTTTAAGAGGACCTGCGGCAACATAGCTTGAGTTGATTGAGTTATCGTATTTGTCAATGTAAACATCGTCGCGAACCATGATTCCGAATGAAACCTGATTGTTCTTTGCAACTGAAATGATTTTTGCCTTTGCTTTGAGCGTGAAATCCTTGTTAATAGGAAGTTTCTGGAAATAGAACTGGATTCCGTCAGATGCGTTGGCAATTTTTCCGACTGACTTTGAGCCGTCCAAAGAACCTGAGTGCATTATGACTTTTCCGCCGTCCTCTTTGATTTCATACAACTCTGGGTCAGCAAGTTTCTCCTCGCCGCCACAATCTCCGAATACAGTGCCGTACCACGGAGCCGTAGTCGGTCTGAGCTGGGAAGCATCCTCTTTTGCGATGAATTCTGAGTATTTCGGAACGACATAATCAGGATTCTTCACAAGAATATCCTCCGTAGGAGCCTGAATGTTCTCACGAACAAGTTTTGCGAATTTTGGATTTGCAGCTTTTACGGCATTAATTACATCAAAAGCGATTACTGATGCTCCGTATGTGTTCAAATGCGTGTTATCTGTTGAAGCTGCCTTGAAAGTAAGCTGAGCATGGAATTTTGCAGTTTCCTTGTCATCAGCAAGTTTTTCGTAGCGGTCTTTCGTAATCTGAGTAAGGTCTACAACGAGAGTTCCTGTTTCCTGACCAAGCTCCCTGATTGCCTTTGGATAGTCTCCGCCCGGGAATCCCTGTCCATCTTTTGTAACATGAACAACAGAACCTTCATATTTTTTTCCAGGTGCGCGGCGAACAATCGGCGTACAAAGGATTGGCGTTGCCTTTTTATCCTGAGCAAGCTTAACATAGTTTACATAGAGAGAGTTCTTGAATGAACCAGCCTCGTCCTTTGAGCCGTTCGGATTCGTGTATCTTCCTGACTCATTTTTCTCATCGTTATGACCAAAGCCAATGATAAGATAGTCGCCTTTCTTGATGTTCTTAACAAGCGTCTGATAATTAGCTTCCGTCAAGAACGATTTTGAAGAGCGTCCCGACATAGCAAGATTAACTACCGTCGCTTTTTTTGAATCAAGGTAATCCTGCAACTTTGTTCCGTATCCGTAGCGTGGATAATAGTAAGGATCATGGAACGCGCTCAAAGTTGAGTCTCCGACAACGAAGATTCTCGTTCCTTTCACTTTTCCTATGTCCGTGATTGCGGCTACATTCTCGACTTTTTCATTCGCCACTGTCGCTGCGTCTAAAGCAGAGCCTTGCGAAGAACCAGAGGAGCTTGAAGCTGAAGATGAGCCGGAAGAAGCAGCTCCCGCTGATGATTGCGCTTTCTGGCAGGAAACAAATCCAACCAAAGCGACTGCTGCTAATGAAAGCAGGGCTAATTTGATTTTTTTCATTTTTAAACACTCCCTATAAAAACGAATAAGACTTAGTGTAATCGTAAAAACACAATTTGTCAGCATTGCTCTTTCGGCTCTGACTCGTAATTGTCAAGAAACCGTCTTACAGGGTCATACCAGTTTATGCATGCCCTGCCCTCAAGCAGAAACTTTTCGTAGACAAAATGTATATGATGACGGATTTTTTCAATGTCCTCCGTCTTCACATCGATTTCAGGCTCAACGAACTTGAACATATCATCTATGAACTTAATCGCGTCCTGAATTGAAAAATACTCGCTGAAATTTTCGGAAACCATGTACAAGGCGGCCGGAATGCAATTCACGCTGTGCTGCTTGATGTACAGGACTGTTTCTGAAATTTCGATTGCTTCATCATAAATCTCTTTTTCCCACTGGCTTTTTTCGGTCTCGGTGAAATTCTCGTCCACGAACAATTTCTTGTAAAAACCGTATGCAAGGGCAACAGTAGCGATGTGAAGGCTCGGAACGCACAAATAATGCGGATCGAACCTGTGAATCGTCCTGAAATGACGGTTTTCCTTGTAAATCGGTCTGTTCGTCGTCGAAAGCTTGTATTTGTAGACCTGTCCCGAATAAATGTAAAGGCCCCTAAACAGGCGCATCCATTTTTTCAGAAACTTGGCTGCCCTAGCGATTCCAAATCGTTTCAGAAGCATTCCGAGCGGCTGCATCCAAAACCTCACGAAGCCAAGATAAACCCCGACTTTGCTCGGAGTAAACGGAATCTTGTTGTCTAGCGGATGGTCCACATGAACGACCGGGATTTTAAAAATCCCGAATTTCTCAAAAAACTGTAGAAAAAAGAATTCATTCGCAATGATGCAAAGAGTCTTTATCGTCGTAAAACAAAGAGAAGGATATAAAAGCAAGACGATATATGTGGGGAGCGTCCTGAATGTTTTCAGCGAACGCCCCGCAATTTTTCTGATTTTTTTCTCAAGCGAAGATTCTTTCATCGTTCTATCGTAATGCTCTGGTCTGCGGTGAAAGATTTTCCAGGTTCAAGAGAAAGAAGCCCGGATTTGTTTTCCCAGCTGTGATCCGTATTCTCCGCATCTGCCGTACCGTACCACGGCTCAATGCAGTTGAATCCGTTTCCATCCGCGCCAGCCGCACCGTTTCCGCCCTGCCATACCATCAGATACGGATAGCCAGAGCAATTTACTTTCACAATAGAATTATCCTTCTTGTTGCGCAACCCGACCCAATTTGACTTGAAGCCCGTGAAGAAATGACCGTTGCCGAAACCGTCCTTTCCGATTGGGATTATTCCCGCGTCTTTCTCGCCGTAAGGTTTTGTGCATGGGGCTGTTCCCTCATCATCAGCCTTAAGCTGCGCGGACTCATTCAGAAGAACCGTTGTAAGCGGCTCTTTCTGCTCGAACTCGTACTGGTAATCCGCATTCGTAGTGCCGGCAGGGTCTGTGTTGCGCGGACAGCAGAACGCGGTGTGGCTTCCGAGAGAGAAAAACATCGTGGAGTTGTCCGTGTTCGTTACGGTCGTAGTGAACAAAAGTCCGTTCTCTTTCAGCTCGTAGTGCGTTTTCAAACTGAATTTCCACGGGAATTTGTCCTTCGTCTCATCGTTTTCAGTAAGCTCGAATGTTGCGCTTGTTTCAGTCTGCTCGATGATTTTATGCTCCATGTCGCGGCTCATGCCGTTATTGACAAGATGATACTCCTTTCCGTCCCAAGTGTAGAATCCGTCGCAGATTCGTCCTACATGCGGGAACAAAACCGGAGCATGAAATTTCCATACTGATTCAGGGCCTTCAAAAACATATTTCGTGCCGTCTTTTATGCTTCTGAAAGCGTTGATTTCAGCACCATGTGTGCTAAGGACTACTTCGTAGTTGTTGTTTTTTAGTGTAATATTCATGCCCTTATCTTACTCCGAAAACATTGTTTGTTAAAGGCAAATGACGAAAAATGCGCAGAAATCAGTTTATGAAACATAGCAATCATTGAGATTCTTTTCTGAAAATCAATTTCCAAAAAACAGCTATAAGTTTTCTTCTTTAAAATGTATAATCGCAGTATGAATAATCCATTGGCACAGTTTTTGCCGTCCGTCATGCACTTTGATGTACTTAGAGGCGGACAAATCGTATTTCTTCTTGGAACAATGATGTTCCTTGGTTCTATCGGCGGAAGGCTCTTCCAGAAAATCAAAATACCGCAGGTTGTCGGCTACATAGTGACCGGAATCATAATCGGTGCTTCCGGCTTCAAGGTTCTTGGCGACTCCCTGATTCTTGCCCTTGACCCAATCAGTACCGTGGCACTCTCACTCATCGGCTTTCTTGTCGGCGCGGAGTTGAAAATCGATGTCATAAAAAAGTATGGCAAGCAGTTCATCGGAATCCTTGTGGGAGAAACGACAGTTCCTTTTGTCGTTGTAGCTTTCCTTGTGTTCTCGGTAACTTTTCTGTTCACGAAAAATTTTCCGTTCGCAATTTCACTCGGGCTTGTCCTGGGAGCAATCTGTACCGCCACAGCCCCGGCCGCCACGACGGATGTTCTCAAAGAATACAGGACTAAAGGGCCACTAACAACGACAATCCTCGGAATCGTGGCGATGGACGATGCTTTCGCGCTCGTAATGTACACGGTGGCAACCGCAATCGCCTCGCCACTTCTTGAGGGCAAATCAGTCCCGCTTTTGGCACAATTCGGTTCGATTGCCTACGAGATTTTCGGCTCAATTGCGCTCGGGCTTCTCATAGGAGCTGTGCTGAGCCGGATTATCAAGGAAATGATGAGCGACGAAGCGCGGGTTCTTGGATTCTCGCTCGGAATGTTGTTTTTAAGCACTGGAATATGCGAAATCACAAAGTTCACGGCGGGGCCAGTCTTGCTCAAATTTGACCATATCCTTACGGCAATGACCGTGGGATTTTTCATTACGAACTTTACGCTTCCTAAAGTTCAGGGTATTTTCAGACTGGTGGAAAAATACACTCCCCCAATTTATATCCTCTTCTTTGTGACAGTCGGCGCAAAGCTCAATATATGGAAGCTGAAAGCACTTTTCCTTTTGATTGCAATTGTTTATGTCGTCGGAAGGACTGTTGGAAAAACAATCGGCTCAATGTTGGGCGCAAAGCTGACCAAAGCCCCGGACACAGTGCGCAAATACCTTCCGTTCTGCCTTCTGAGCCAAGCCGGAGTCGCAATCGGTCTGAGTACGGCCGCCGGAAAGGATTTTTCCAACACAATCGGAACGGAGGTCATGCTGATTATTACGGCGACTACATTCATAGTTCAGATTCTCGGTCCTATCTGCGTAAAATACGGCGTTACGAAAGCAAACGAAGTCGGTCTGAATGTTACTATAGAAGATTTGATGAAAACTGCAACAGTCAGAGATATTGAAGTAAACGGAAAACGGATTTGCAGCAAAGATTCGTATACAATCGTAAAAGACACGGACAAGGTTGGAAAAATAATCGGTTCGTTCTCAAAGCATGAGAATTCAAACTATGAAGTTTGCTCATCGAACGGGAAAACAGTCGGAGTTATCTCGCTCGAACACCTGAAAGAGGCGATGCAGCTTGGGGAAGTTGGCGAGTTCATGCTCGCTATGGATATAATGGAAAAACCCAAGGCAACCTGCCGCGCCGACACAGCCCTCCCCGATGCGTACAAACTTTTCAGCGACTACGACATAGACGCGCTTTGCATCGTGGGCGATGACGGCACACCGATGGGAATACTTGAAAAATTCACCGTTGATCACTATTTGCACAACAAGATTGTCGAACTTGACCACAAGCTTGCAAAAATGGGCTGAATCCGATGATTGATACAAAACTTATTGCCTCTGACCTTGACGATACCCTGCTCGACAGCTCCACCAAACTGAGCGATGAGAATATTGCCGCGCTCAGAAAATGCGCTGAGAAAGGAATCCATGTCGTTCTTTGCTCCGGGCGGATTGAATCTAGTATCATGCAGTTCGTGCGCCAGCTGAATATTTCGGAGACAAAGTTCGGGAAATATATCATAGCTACAAACGGCTGCACGATTTTTGACACACAGACCCAGAAGCACATTTTCGTAAACAAGCTCTCTCCTGAAATTCTGATTCGTGCGGACGAGCTGGCGCGAGAAGCAGGTCTTTCGTCTCAAGTCTATTCTGCGGACACTATTTATTACGACAACATAACCCCGTGGATGCAACTGAATATCAATATTTGCAAAGTGAACAGCAAAAAAGTCGATGATTATAAATCTTTTCTGCAAAAAGGCTCTCCCAAAATGCTCATAGCCTGTAATCCGAAAACGCCCCAAATTGTGCAGGGGCTTATGCAGAAAATGAAAGCCGAATTCGCGGGAAAAGCCGAAGTGTTCACGAGCAAGCCGTTTTTCCTTGAGGTGCTTCCGCTTGGCTGCGGAAAAGGTCAGGCTCTGGAATGGCTTTGCAATCACTTGGGAATAAGCATGAAAAATGCAATGGGATTCGGTGACGGAATGAACGATGAAACTATGATTCGTCTGTGCGGGCATGGTGTCGCAATGAAAAATGCCGATGATTATCTAAAATCCGTGGCTGACTATGTGACCGACTTCGACAACAATGAAAGCGGTGTGGGTCGATTTATCGAAAAATATGTCCTGTGAACTATGTCTTCTTGTATAAAATTACTTCTTTTCTTACTGATTTTTATCTTTCTCATTGTTTTGGTTGGCGCAACGATTTGGTTTGAAATTCCTGTCGTTGAGACAATAAGGCTTTGCAAAGACGATTTTCCAGAAAAAGAGCGCGTCCGCTTCGCGCTCGTGACAGACTTGCACTCCTGCCGCTACGGAGAGCGCATGGAAAAGCTCGTTGACCTGCTGGACTCCGCGCACCCGGACGCGGTTCTGCTTGCAGGAGACATTTTTGACGACAAACGCCCCAACATCTACACAAAAATGTTTCTCGTTCAGATTGTAAAGAAGTATCCGTGCTTCTACGCCACAGGAAACCACGAGTTTATGAGCCGCAAGGTGCGCGAGATAAAATCATACCTCAGAGAAATTGGCGTTACGGTTCTTGCTGGCGACTGTGCCGAGACGGAGATAAAGGGGCGGATTTTTGACATATGCGGAGTTGATGACCCCGTGCGGATATGGGGCAACATTTGGCTGAGGAATATCGCGAACGCCTATGCAAAAACTAATCCTGAGCATTTCAGGATTTTAATCTCGCACCGCCCAGAGCTTGTCAAAGTCTATTCCAGATTTGCATTTGACATGGTAGTTTCGGGCCATGCGCACGGCGGGCAGTGGTTCATTCCGCTGCTCGGGCGCGGCGTTCTTGCCCCGAATCAGGGATTTTTCCCGAAGTATGTGAACGGACTGTACAAGCTGGCGAACGGAACGAATCTTGTCGTAAGCCGCGGTCTTGCGCGGGAAAAAGCCCCTTACCCGCGCTTTGGAAATCACCCCCAGATTGTGCTGATTGAGCTATAGCCAAAAGACTGCGGATTAGCTCTAAACTCAAAAAAATGCGCTCCGAGTCAGCTCTGAGTTCCAAGCTTTAGAACAGTCCGCTTGCAGCCGATACATTCTTATACTATATTTTTATTTGCACCCGTAGCATGGGCGGATTGCCCCCGAACTCGAACAGTCGCGAGACTGGAATTTGATAGTAGGAGGCTCGTTATGAGTACATTCGAAGTTATTTCGCTGGTGAT
>JAEEGL011013806.1_pt1 | contig 26547 bp, 18 predicted proteins | sample 9134231 | NCBI WGS metagenome assembly JAEEGL01 (sample SAMN16246548, study PRJNA631951) | gut metagenome | biome: gut microbiome; feature: rumen; material: fiber-attached | host: Bos | place: Iran: Karaj | collected 2018-10 | reverse complement strand
TGCTTTGGGATGCCCTGCGGCATACTTATAAACATATTACGGAAAAGGTCAGATATGAGATTAAGAAAAGTAAAGGGCGCTGAAGAAAAGGTCGCGGCAAGCGAATTCGTTGCCCATGATGCAAAAGAGAAAAAGGGGAAGTGGAAAGAAGTCTTCGGTAACGACAATCCCATCCGTCTTGAGATAGGTATGGGAAAGGGAAGATTTATAACAACTCTTTCAAAGCTGAATCCCGATGTAAACTACCTCGGAATGGAGCGCTTCCAGAGCGTTCTCGTGAGGGCTGTGGAAAAAAGGGAGGCTGATACTGAAGTCAATACAAATCTTCTGTTTTTATGCGAAGATGCGGATGATCTGGAGGAGATCTTTGACGAGGGAGAGGTGGACGAGATCTATCTGAACTTCTCGGATCCCTGGCCCAAGGCGCGTCACGCGGAAAGACGCCTGACATCCGGCACGTACTTAAAGAAATATGACAGAGTACTTAAGAAAGACGGCAAGGTCGTGTTTAAGACCGACAATGCCGATCTTTTTGAGTATTCGCTCACAAGTTTCCCCGAGAACGGCTGGAAGATCGATTCGGTGATCCGCGATCTCCATAATTCGGAATTGGCGGAAAAGAATATAATGACGGAATATGAGATAAAATTCGGTAAATTGGGAAAAAAGATTTGCCGTCTCGAAGCAAGCCGTTAATGACACGATAACATAAGTGTGATAGTATTATTTTGTCACTTATACAGTATTTGCTTAAGGGCGCGAGTTTTGCATAGATGAACGGCGATTATGTAAAAAGCAGAATAAAACTCACGATCGGCATCCTTGTTTCAAACCGCATCGAATATATCGAAAAGGTCATGCTCGGCATAAAGCCGCTGCTTGATAAGGTTCCTTCGGAACTGATAGCTATCGATACGGTCGGACCGGAGAACAGCGACGGTTCGATTGATGTGGTTCGGAAATATACGGATAAGATCTTTCGCTTTGAATGGTGTAACGACTTTTCGAAAGCCAGAAACGTATGCCTTGAGCATGCGAAGGGCGAGTGGTTCATGTTCCTTGATGATGACGAGGTCTTTGAGGATGTGAGTGAGATCGTGGATTTCTTTGTTTCCGGTGAATGCGAGCACTATCTTTCGGGCATATACCACCTTAAAAATCACCTGAATGACGGCATAGAAAGAATGTCGGCGGTCTTAAGGCTGATAAGGCGCAAGGAAGACACCTGTTTTGTGGGCAGGATACACGAGAGCTTTAACGAGGTCTCCGAGCCCTGCAAGCTTTTCGGTGCATATGTAAACCATTACGGCTACAGATTTGTTGATGAGGAAGCGGTGAAGCGCCATCAGGAGAGGAATCTGTCGATACTCAGAGAAGAGATAAGAGACAGGGGACTCACGACCGACAGAGCCGCTCAGCTGGTCCAGGAGATGCTATTTACGAAAGGGACTGAGGACGAAGGCTACAGAGAACTCATTGAATGCCGTGAAAAGTTCACCGAAAAAGAGCTTTCCGAAGCCTCCGGACAATGGCTTCTTACGGCGGGAGTGAGCTATTATTACAACCTTGGAAAACATGAGGAAGCGCTTGAGGAAGACCGGCGGATTAGGGAAAGATACACACTTTCCGAAACAAGCAGGCTGGTCCTTTCGGGGACTTGTATTTTCAGTGCGGCTAAGCTGGATATGTCAGATGCTTGCGTGGATTATGCGAAGGAATACATAAGCCTGTATGAATGGCTGTCGGACGGAAAACGGGAGACCGTACTTCAGATGGGGCTCGGGACCGAGGATTTCAGGCAGCCCGGATATGCCCGCGGGGTATTGACCATCGGGATACTGGCCGCGCATAAGGCGGGACGGTATGATGAAGGCCTTATGTTCCTCGCAAAAATGGCGGAACAGGGCATAGATCCCGATGAGACTGTATCCATGCTCGTCGGCGAGTTTCTGGAAAAAGCACAGGATGCGGAAAATAAAAAGGCTTACCTCTCACATTTTCTGACGGAAGAAGGAAAGGCTGTTTACGGATATAAATAATAATATGAAACGGAGTATTGAAATGCATTTGAAACATATAAAACTTGCTGCGGCGGTATTGGCGGTAGCAGTGATCACGGCAGCGGGCTGCGGAAAGGAAAAGGATCCGGGAGTAAGGACGGATCAGACACCAACGGTCGCAGTTGAGGAAAAGGTGACTCCCTCGGAGACGGAGCAGAATACCCCGACGCCTACACCCACAAATACGCCTACTCCCACTTTTACACCTACCCCTACGCCGACCACGACGCCTACAAACACACCCACTCCCACGCCCACAGAGGCTCCGAGAGTGTTCTATGCGCCGGGCGAGATACCTGCATTTCCGGCAACCGCATATGTGGACTGCTACAGTGTGAGCCTTAGGAGCACTTCCGATCCGAAAGAGAAGATATCCACATTATATAACGGCGCTACGGTTACGATCACCGGTACGAGCAAGAAGAACAGTTCATATTACACCTGCCTCTTTGACGGTCAGGAATATCTGATAAGCAAAAAATACGTGACCTTTAACGAGATGTTCAAATATGATTATGCTTCATTCAGCATAGTGGATACATCAGACAGAGAGTATTCATATGCGGATATGGAACAGGACATATTTGAGCTCGCGCAGAAGTTCCCGAATCTGTTTTCATATTACAGCGCGGGGAAGACTCCCGATAACAGAGAACTTTACATATGCACCGTGGGTAACCCGGATGCCGAAAAGTGCATTTTCATAACAGCCACGGCACATGCAAGAGAGTTCTGCACGACTCACCTTGTAATGATGCAGGCGGAATACTACTTAAACTACTTCGATCACGGCTATTACAAGGATATGCGCTATAACGACCTGCTGAACGAGATCTGCTTCGTTATGATGCCGATGCAGAATCCGGACGGCGCAAATATCGCGATCTACGGTCCTTCCGGCATCAACAGCCTGTATCTGAGGACACAGATACAGACGATGTATGAGATCGAGAACGAGGCTTTCTATAAGAAGAACAAGATAAGCGACTCCAATTTCTACAAGAGATGGAAGGCAAATGCGGAGGGCATAGACTTAAACAGAAACTATCCCTTCGGCTGGGAGGTCACCAATGATTACGATATCCCCGGCAGCGGCGGATACAAGGGAACCGAGCCTTTCAGCGCAACAGAGGTGAAGGTGCAGAAGCAGGTGCTGGAATCCCTTATGAAAGAAAAGAACCTGGTATATGCGATCTGCTACCATGCAACGGGCAATGACCTTTCCTGGGATGTCGGCCAGACAGGGGAATTCAGGGAACAGTGCGAAAAGGCAGCAGATGCGCTTGTCTATGTTACGAGCTATATCCGCGAAATGGGCACCATGACGCTGGACAAGGAAGTGCCTCTTGCGGGCTATACAGATTGGCTGAACGGCGATGAGATCGTGCCTTCCGTGACGATAGAGATCTTTCCTCTTGAGGTATTTCTGGCCGTGGACAAGCCGGACATATATGAGGCATGGGTCGCAAACCGCGAAGTTTGGGCGGTCATAGGCGATCTGTATTATGAGGGTATAAGAAGATAATTTAATGAAGAATGCCGGACGGAGAAAAAAATATCCGATGTTTCTTGCGGCCATATGCATGGTTGCGGGCTTTTTGTCGCCCATAAATGTGAAAGCCGCGGAAACCTGGCCCGATCCGCCCGGGATAAATGCGAGGACCGGAATACTTATAGAGGCATCCACGGGAAGCATATTATATGAGAAGGATGCCCAAAAGGAAATGTATCCCGCGAGCACAACAAAGCTTCTCACAGCGCTGCTTGCGATAGAGAACTCTGATATGACGGATGAGATCACCATATCCGAGCAGGCTGTCTATTCCATAGGATCGGATGCGAGCAATATCGCCATGGTGCCGGGAGAAATCATATCCATGGAGGATGCGATCTACGCCGTGCTCCTGCCGTCCGCGAACGAGGTAAGCTATGCCGTTGCGGAGTATATCGGAAAAGGCGATGTCGATGTTTTCGTCGATATGATGAATGCAAGGGCCGAAGAACTGGGCTGTGTGTCTTCGCACTTCTCAAATCCGCACGGACTGCACGATAGCGATCATTACACCTGCGCATATGACATTGCGCTGATCATGAAAAAGTGTATAGAATATCCCGAATTTGTAAGGATATCCAATAATTCCTACCATACTATACCCGAAACGAACAAGAAGGAAGCAAGAAATGTGGCTCAGACCCATAAGATACTCAGAAAGAGGATCGAATGCGAGGGCGTTTTTGCGGGAAAGACCGGCTTTACTGACGAGGCGGGCAGATGTCTTGTCACGGCAGCGGAGAGAAACGGTATGACGCTTATATGCGTTGTTCTCGGAGCTCCGACGGAGGATGATTCCTATAACGATACGATCAGACTTTTGGATTATGGGTTTGCGTCCTTCGAAAAGGTCCGCGCCACCGCGGGAAAAGAGGGCATAAACGCATTTCCGTACCTGTTTGATGACAGCGAGGCCTTTCCTATCCCTGTTTCCGGCAGGCTTTCAATCACGGAATCCACGCTTGTTCTGCCGAAGGGCGCGTCTATAGCGGATGTTACTCTTGACAGTAAGCTGTGGCAGCTTTCGGAATTGAAGAAGGGTGAAAACCTTATAGGAGAATCACTGTTTTATTACGGAGGCCGTCTTGTGGGAAGGGCGGACATAATGTATGACAGCGAGGCCGATACGATCATAGATCTTGCGGAGGTCTATTTAAGGGAATACGGTGATACGGATGAATTCGAGGAAAAGACATATCTGATCTATGCCGGGCTTTATGAAGAAGAAGAAGTAAAGAAGCCCGATGCACGCCCCGCACTTATCGGATACGGCATAGGAACTCTTGTTTCGCTTGTTCTTACGATATTCCTGATCCGCATATATCTGATTACAAGAAGATAGTAATATGTTATAATTTTCATAAACTAATACCTTTGGAGGAGGTTTATTATGGAGTTGAAACTTAATTACAAGAGAACGTGCCTGATCGGCTTTGCGTTCTTCGGTATCCTGCTGCTCTGGCAGGTTTACGATTCGTGGTGCCCGACATTCCTCACGGACATATTTGCGAGAAGGATGTTCGGACTGACATCGGCTGAACTGAATGCATCCGGAACGCCTGAGGACGTGCTTAAGGTTCAGTGGCTGGTCGGTATAGTGATGGCCTGCGATAATCTGGCTGCGCTTATCCTGCTTCCCATATTCGGAAGCCTTTCGGACAGGACAAAGACTCCCATAGGAAAGAGAATGCCTTATATCCTTACGGGAACATTTGTGGCTGCGATCGCCTTCCCCTTCATTCCTCTGTTCTTCCATTACAATAATGTAGCGGGAATGATCGTTATGATGGCCATCGTATTGATGTTCATGATGATGTATCGTAACCCTGCGGTTGCGCTTATGCCCGATATTACGCCGAAGCCCTTAAGAGCCAAGGCAAACGGCATAATCAACATAATGGGCTATTTCGGCGGCGCATTTGCGACCGTGCTCGGCATATTCTTAAAGCTCAGCAAATACATAAATGTCAGCGACAGCGCAAGAAAGCTTTATATCATAGAGCTTCCCTTCGTTATCGCTTCGATCCTTATGGTGATATCGGCCCTCGTTCTTTTCTTCACGGTCAAGGAGAACAAGATCATCGAAGAGATGAAGGACGAGCTTGAAGAGGGCGAAAAGCAGGCGGCTATCGCGACTCCCGTTGATGACAACAAGCCGATGTCTAAGGAAAACAGAAATATGCTTATTGCCATACTTGCTGCCGAGTTCCTCTGGTTCATGGCTGACAACGGCATAGGCACATATATCGGAAACTATGTTATCTATTTCCTTAAATCCGAATCCAGCGCTACGATGTTCCTGACTATTATCGGCGGTGTCGCATCCGTTATAGGTTTTGCGATCGCGGGCTCGGTTGCGGATAAGATCGGACGCAAATGGACGGTATCATCCGGCCTCTGCATTACAATGGTGGCTATTCTTGTAATGAGCTTCGTCGGCCCCACAAAGAATATTGTCGGCGAAAACGGAGAGTTTGCTTTCCCTGTGATCTTATTCGTTGTCTGGGCACTGAAGGGCTTCGGAATGGCTCTCGTGCACAACTGCTCATTCCCGATGGTCGTTGAGCTCTGCTCATCGAAGAAGATCGGAAAGTTCACGGGCTTCTACTATGCGGCGAGCATGTCCGCACAGACCGTTACGCCCATACTTATCGGCCTGATCTTCAGAGTGACCTTAAAGTGGAGGGCTCTGCCCATATATGCATGCACGGCATATGCGTTGAGTGCGGTGGTATTCGTACTTTGCGTAAAGAATATCAAGGCGAAGAAGATGAAGAATGTGAAGGGGATTGAGGCCTTAGGAGAGAATGATTGAGGAAAGAAGGGCAGTCACCTCGCGAGGGCAGTCACCTCGCGACCGGAGGTCGCTCGGTGAAAAGGGGGGGCGCCGGTTGGATGAGAGAGTGTGATTGCCTATAAAACGAGGCCTTGCGCACGAACCCTTCTGAGCCCTTAGGCAACACGCGTAGCGTGTCACAGATAACAAGCACAAAAAAATGTAAGCCCGAGTGCTTACATTTTTTGTGCCTGTTATCTGTATCCGCGCGACTTCGTCGCGCCCTAAGGGCTCATGGGATAAAAAAAGTCCCTTCCCAACTGGCTTAGCAGTCAAAAAGAAACCTTCCACATGCATCTCCAGGGGCTCGAACCCTGGACACCCTGATTAAGAGTCAGGTGCTCTACCAGCTGAGCTAGAGATGCTTATCGCTTATCGTTACGGCTTTCGCCGAACGCAAGTGGTATATTACCACGGTAAAAGAACTTTGTCAACAAGAATTTTTAAATAAAATCGAAAAGTTTTAAAAACTTCTGCAAACCACCTTTTTTGTAAGAGATAATGACAACAAAGGGGAATTATGTTATCATAGAACAGCGAATGCACCGCCGGTTTTCACTAAAAACAGCGGCGCCGGCATATATGTGCCGGTTAATCTTCAGGGTTCGGAGAAAAGTATAATGGGTAAGATATATGCGGTAATGGGAAAAAGCGCCACCGGAAAGGATACGGTATATAAGAGGCTTCTCAGCCGTTTTGAGGGAAGGTTCAAGAATGTGATCCTCTACACCACGCGCCCCATAAGACCGGGTGAAGTTAACGGGGTTGAGTATCATTTTGTTTCCGTTGCGGAGAAGGATCGTATGCTCAAGGAGGGCAAGATCCTCGAGATCCGCAGATATGACACGGTTTACGGCCCCTGGTGGTATTTTACCGCCGACGACGGGCAGATAGATCTTGAAAAGAATGATTATATGATGATCACGACGCTTGCGGGCTATGAGCATATCAGAGATCATTTCGGAAGCGAAAATGTTGTTCCTATATATACTTATATAGACGATTACACCAGGCTTTCCCGCGCCATCGAAAGGGAAAGAAAGCAGGGAACACCGGGGTATTCCGAGGTCTGCAGGAGGTATCTTGCGGATGAGGAGGATTTCTCGGAAAGCGAGCTTAACCGTCTGGGAGTTACCAAACGTTTCATCAATGATGATCTGGATCGCTGCTTAGAGGAAATTGTTGCATGGATATCAACAAAGTAAATCAGGCACAACAGGTAAATATGAATGAGGTAAAGCCGAATGCGCCCGCCCCGACGGAATCATTCGAATTTACCCTTATGAGCAGGATAGAAGACACCGCGCTTCAGGAAAAGCTTGCCGGACTCGTGGGCGAGATAACGAACGAAGGCAAGAAGATAGCAAAGCATATGGATGTGCGGGATATGAAGCAGTACCGCGCTCTTATCAGGTCTTTTATGAACGAGGTGGTTTCGCGTTCCCACAAGTTCCAGCGTGAGAATTTCCTGGATAAAAGAGGCCGCCACAGGGTTTACGGCATGATCAAGCTCATCGACGAGAACCTGGATGAGCTGACCGCCGAGCTTCTTAAGGAAGAGAAAGACCATCTGCTGATCCTGAGTAAGATCGACGAGATCAGGGGATTGCTTCTGGATATTTTGACATGACATTCAATGATATAATCGGACAAGAACAAATAATCGGTCATATGAGGAGCGCCATAAGGGAAGGAAAGCTCTCCCATGCCTACATAATTGCGGGCGAAAAGGGCTGCGGCAAAAAGATGCTTGCAAACACCTTTGCTATGGCCATCCAGTGCGAGGAAGGGGGCACGGAACCCTGCGGTCTGTGCAGATCCTGTAAACAGGCACTTTCCGGGAATAACCCCGATATAAGATATGTCACCCATGAAAAACCGAACGTTATCTCGGTTGACGAGATACGTACCCAGCTAAATTCGGATATCGCGATAAAGCCATATGCGAGGGAGAAAAAGATATACATCATCGATGAGGCCGAAAAGATGAACGTGCAGGCTCAGAATGCGATGCTTAAGACCATCGAGGAGCCCCCTGAATATGCCGTGATAATGATACTAGTGACAAATCCCGGCATTCTTCTTCAGACCATACTTTCAAGGTGCATATTGCTGAACGTGAGGGCTGTTAATAAGGAAAAGATCGTGAACTTCCTTACGGAAAAGCACGGTACTTCCGAATATATGGCGGAACTGGCAGCGGTATTCTCCGAGGGGAATGTCGGAAAGGCCATAAATTTTGCCACATCGGATGAGTTCTCGGCCTTAAAGAAAGAGGTGCTCGGGGAACTGAAGAAATTCGATTCCATGAGGGCCGACGAGCTGTACAGGACAGCAAAGGAATGGGCCGATGACAAGGTGAACCTGCAGGAACGCCTGCTCCTTGCGGAAATGTGGTACAGGGATGTACTCGTGGTAAAGTCCACGGACAAGACCGACAATACGTATTTCAGGGATGAAGACAGGGAACTGTACCGTCAGGCTATGCTTTTCGGATTTGAAGAACTGTCGGCAAAACTGGATGCGGTTTCTTTATTTAAGGAACGTATGCGCTTCAACGTAAATGCGGAAAGCGCTTTGATGGTAATGATGCTTGCGCTTCGTGACAATGCGCAGGCCTGAATATTTAAGAGTATTTATATGAAAGGAAGGCATAGCGGCGGAAAGCCGTTGCCATATATGGTGGTTATAGATGACTAAGGTAATAGGTGTAAGATTCAGACAGGCGGGAAAGGTTTATTATTTTGATCCCCTTGACCTTGACATAAAGCAGGGCGGCAACGTTATCGTTGAGACCGCAAGAGGCGTGGAATTCGGCTTTGTTGTAATGGGACCCAGTGAGATAGAGGACGACAAGGTTGTACAGCCGCTCAAGCCCGTAATGAGGGTGGCTACTCCCGAGGACGAGCTTATCGAGTCCAACAACCGCATCAAGGAAAAAGAGGCGTTCAAGACCTGCATACAGAAGATACAGGCACGTAATCTCGAGATGAAGCTAATAGGCTGCGAATATACATTTGACGGTAACAAGTTGCTCTTCTACTTTACGGCGGACGGCCGTGTGGACTTCAGAGAGCTTGTAAAGGATCTGGCTTCCGTGTTCAGGACAAGGATTGAGCTGCGCCAGGTCGGTGTAAGAGACGAGGCAAAGATCCTCGGAGGCATAGGCATATGCGGACGGCCTCTCTGCTGCCATTCATATATGGCGGATTTCGCACCCGTATCGATCAAGATGGCCAAGGAACAGAGCCTTTCACTCAATCCCACGAAGATCTCGGGCGTATGCGGAAGACTTATGTGCTGCTTAAAGAACGAAGAGGAAGCATATGAGGACCTCAACAGCAGGCTTCCGAGCATAGGCGAGAGGGTGCTTACGAACGACGGCTTAAAAGGAACCGTGCAGAGCCTGTATGTGCTCAAGCAGAAGGTAAGGGTTCTTGTTGAGACCGGAGAAGACGAGAGAGAGCTTAAGGATTATGATGTAACGGATCTTGAATTTAAGCCGAGGAAACGCAAGGAGTCCAGGGAAGCGGAGACATCCGAGCTCAAGGAACTCGAAGCTCTTGAAAGAAAAGAGGGCAAATCCCGGCTGAACGAGGATTGATCAATGGAAAGAATTGATGACCTTCAGAGAAACGGGTTAAAGATCATTCAGGACACGGGGCGTTTCTGCTTCGGCATGGACGCTGTGCTCCTTTCCGGCTTTGCGAAGGCAAAGACCGGTGAAAAGGTGCTGGATATGGGAACAGGGACGGGCATACTGCCTCTTCTTATGTCCGCAAAGACCGATGCGGAGCATTTTTCTGCGCTGGAGATACAGCCGGAGAGCGCCGATATGGCAAGAAGAAGCGTTGCGATGAACGACCTTTCGGATAAAATCGATATAGTGACAGGAGACATAAAGGAAGCATCCCGTATTTTCGGAAGGGCTTCCTTTGATGTTGTTACGGTAAATCCTCCTTATATGACTGCGGGACACGGAGAGGTGAATCCCGCGGACGCAAAGGCGATAGCGAGGCACGAGGTGCTTTGCACTCTGGAAGATGTGGTGAGGGAAGCCGCAGCGGTGCTTAAGACGAACGGAAGACTGTATATGGTGCATAAACCGTTCAGGCTCGCGGAGATCTTCGGGGTAATGCAGAAGTACAAACTGGAGCCGAAGGAACTCAGAGTGGTGCATCCTTATGCGGATAAGGAACCGAACATGGTGCTCGTGGGAGCCGTAAAAGGGGGAAAGTCAGGGATAAAGATCGCACCTCCGCTGATCATATTCAGTGAAAAGGATGTGTATTCGGAGGAGATAAAGAGAGATTATGGGTTTTAGCTTTTTTTGTGATGAGTGCGAAGCGATTAAGTGAATGTGATATGCGTGTCGCGATTAAGTGAATGTGATAAGCATGCCGCGATTTCTCCGTGCTGCGCACTCCCGAAATCGCTCAACAGTCATTCGGAATCCGGCGCGATGCGCCTACTTCCTCATTACTGTTAGGTTATCAATAAGAATGCCCGATTTCTTCGTGCTGCGCACTCCCGAAATCGGACAACAGCAATTCGGAATCCGGCACGATGTGCCTACTTCCTCATTACTGTTGGTCTCATAAATAATAAGCAGGAATACTGTAAGCGTAATCCTGCTTACGTATTCCTGCTTATTATTTATTCATTCTTATCACAAAAAATGCCCCGACCAGAGAGGGGAACTCTGATCGAGGACTTGGGCTTATGAGGGGTTTAATTTCTAACAAGTGCATTCTACCACCTCAAGTACAACAAAAGTCCAACAGATAATTCGAATTTTTGGTAGTCTTAAAAAATATGCAAAACCATAACGGTCGAGGCCGGGAAAGGAAGAAATACGCGGGTCTTAAGCCTGCGGAAAGAGACGGATATGCTGTATTTATGCGCAACGCCTATCGGCAATCTGGAGGATATGACCTTCAGGGTGATCAATATACTGAAAAATGCGGATCTCATTGCCGCTGAGGATACCAGAAACAGCATTAAGCTGCTGAACCATTTCGACATACATACGCCGATGACCGCATACCACGAATTTAACAAGGTGGAAAAGGCAAAGGAACTGGTGGAATTCATGCTGGAAGGCAAGGATGTGGCAGTGATCACCGATGCGGGAACACCGGGCATATCAGATCCCGGTGAGGAACTGTGCCGTCAGGCAAGGGCGGCGGGCATTACGGTGACTTCCGTTCCCGGAGCCTGTGCATGCATTACGGCTCTCACGATGTCCGGACTTCCGACAAGGCGTTTCTGCTTTGAGGCCTTTCTTCCGACGGATAAAAAGGAACTGAAAAGAGTGCTGGAGGAACTGAAGGACGAGACCAGGACCACCGTTCTTTACGAGGCTCCCCACAGGCTGTTAAAGACCTTGCAGCTGCTTCTGGACGAGCTTGGTGACCGTCGGATGACGGTGACAAAGGAACTCACGAAAAAGCATGAGAATTCCTATGAGGGACGGATCTCCGATCATATCTCATATTTCTCCGCAAACGAGCCTAAGGGCGAATACGTCCTTGTGATTGAGGGGCGCTCATTTGAGGAGCTTGACCGGGAATCGAGGGATCAATGGGAAAACATATCCCTTTCGGAACATGTCCAAATGTATATCGATAAGGGCATGGACAAGAAGGAAGCCATGAGGGCTGCGGCTTCGGACAGAGGAATATCAAAACGCGACGTATACAACGCTCTTTTAGAGCAATGATATTATAAGGGGACATAAAGGCTTGCCTTTTGTCCCCTTTTGTTGTTCAGTTGTTTATGATTTACTAAAACTATACAAAAGCCACTTAATCCTTTTGTGCAATATGCACAAAAAATGGACGGGGATTTGTGCAAGTTTCACATTGACCGCTTATAAAAACGTTGTTAAGATAAAATATAGGGCAACCGATTGCGCAACCGGTGCGCACCATCATATCAACACGGAAGATAAGAGGATCAATATGGACAAATTTATAGTGAACATTATTCACAGACCCGAGATGGTTCCGGAATATGCGGAAAAGATCACGGGGCAGGGCAAGGGCGAGGATATCACCCGAAAAGAGCTGCTCACCGAATCCCTGGATATCTTTAAGACCCAGCAGGAGATCGCCCACAAGAATGGCCTGAAGACAACGATACAGATGACATATGCCTCGCTGTTTAACGATGAGGCGGTGCAGATCGCAAAGGAGCATCACGAAAAGTACGGCGATGAGATCGCGCTTACTCTTCTCGGTCTGCCCTGCAAGGAATTCAGGGAAAAGTACCGTACAAAGGATTTCTGCATATGGATGTTCTCGATGGAAGACAAGATGTCGATCGTGGACGACGTATTCGGAAAGTTCCGCGAGCGTTTCGGCTTCTGGCCCGAATCCACGGGTTCCTATTATATGGATGCCGATCTGATCAATTACATTAAGGCAAAATATCCTTCGGTCAAGTGCGCCGTTGCAACATGCTGGGAGGAGGGCCCGAAAGCCTACCATACCTGCAACAATTCCTGGTATACGCTTATGGACGGCGGCCCGTGGGCTCCTTGGATACCTTCGAAGCAGAACACACATGCGCCTGCGGCAAATGAAGAGGAGGATTCCGGTATCGTGGCTATCCCCCACCTTTCGAGAGACCTGCTTGCCTGCTATGACGGAAACGGCAGCAACTTCGGAACACATCCGCAGAACGTGCTCCGCGGCATGATATATGATTCGAAGACATGGGAATATCCCTACCTTTTCAATCTCATCGACCAGTACAGAGCTCTTGCGAAGTACAACAACGGCTATGCATATAATATGATGTTTGTCGGCCCCGGCTGGATGAACAAGATGGGCAGATGGGAAGCGCCCTACGAGCTCCTCTTAAAGTCCTACGAGGACGGTTGCGCATATTACGGAAAGCTTAAGAAAGAGGGACTTCTGGAAGATTTGACCATGGCGGAATTTGCCGACAGATACAGACAGAAGAAGACGTACACCGAGCCCGAGTGCGCGCTCTGGAAGGACATCCTTTACGGCTCGGACAAGCAGCTTTTCTGGTATTGCGATCCGTTTATGAGAGCCTGCGTGAATATGGACCAGGGCGGCGCGATAGTGGATCTGAGACCGTATGTTGCAAAGCTTGAGTGGCCTGTCGGCATAGGCACGAAGCATGTTCAGGATGCATCCTATCCTTTCCTTATTCAGGAAAAGTACAGGGCAGGCTATTTCACACACTATGCGGGCGAGGGTACCGTACGTTCGGCGAAGATCTCCTATAAGGGAGAAGAGGTTGATCTCTGCCTCTGCAGAACAAAGGCAAAGTTCTCCGAAGAAGCCGGAAGAAGGACATTGACACTCGATCCCGTGGATATCGAGTTCAGCGATCTGACCGTTACCATCCGTACGAGCATATGCTTTAAGGAAGGTGATTCTTCCATAGAAATAAAGAGAGAGCTCCTGAAGTGCTCCGATCCCGCGGCAAAGGTGGCGATAAACGAATATATGGTTGCCTGCTACGGAACGACGGAATACCCTGAGGATATGACGGGAATTACCCTTAAGCTTGCCGGCAGGGACGGTAGCGTAAAGGAATGCAGGTATGCATATGCCTGCAGGGAAGAGGAAGCGGCCGGTGCAAAGCGCGTATCGGCGGATATTCCCGCGATAAACACGCGGGTCATCCTTGAATGCGATGATGCGGACGCCACGGGATATTACAAGGAGGGCTATGCTTTCTCGCCGATGTTCACATTGGGATATAAGACAGAGATAGGTCAGGGACAGGAGGTTACAACATGGCTCAGGCTGGAAAAGGAAAATTAAACTTCAGATGTCCTTCCTGCTTTATGAGGGATCTGGACATAGATATGTTCTACGATAAGGACAAGAAGGAATACTACTGCCTTCGCTGCCAGTACAGAGGGAGCGAGGAGGATGTATTGCAGAAAAACGAAATGGCCAGGTTTAGGTATGGGGCCATGAAAAAACGCTTTACGCTCGAGGATTTTGAATAAAATATCGAAATGTTACGAAATTTTTTGGAAACGTTACCAAAAAATTGTAGACAAAGTTAACAAACCGTGCTATATTTGTAGGAGGATATGTTAGTGAAAAGTACCAAAAACCTTAAAAGAATACTTGCCATGGCGCTTTTGGCCGCTGTTCTGGCGATCGGCTGCGGCAAGACGGAGCCGGAAGAGACGGCCATAAATACGCCGACTCCCGCAGAAACATCTGCGGATATCGTGGCGGTCGCAACTCCCACCCCCGTTATCAAAAGGGAACCCGTTGCTTTACACAACAGCTCGCTTCCTTCAAACAGCCTGCACGTAGAAAAGGTGGACAACTTGAAGGATGAATTCATTTTGGGAATGGATGTTTCCAGCGTGATCTCGCTGGAGAAGAGCGGCGTTAAGTATTACGATTTCAACGGACAGGAAGCCGATCTTTTCAAGATCCTTTCGGACGCAGGCGTGAATTATATCCGCGTAAGGGTATGGAACGATCCCTTTGATGCAAACGGAAACGGCTACGGCGGCGGTAACTGCGACATAGACACCGCGGTCGAGATCGGTAAACGCGCAACAAAGTACGGTATGCGCCTTTTGGTAAATTTCCACTATTCCGATTTCTGGGCCGATCCCGGAAAACAGATGGTTCCCAAAGCCTGGAAAGGCATGGACATAGAGACGAAGACGGAAGCCCTTTACCAATACACAAAGGACTGTCTGTTAAAACTCAAGGCGGCAAACGTCGACGTCGGCATGGTGCAGGTCGGAAACGAGACAAACGGTGCCATGTGCGGTGAAAAGATATGGATGAATATCTACTATCTTATGGATGCCGGCTCAAGAGCGACCAGAGAGGTTTTCCCCGAGGCGCTCGTAGCGGTTCACTTCGCAAATCCCGAAAAGGTTACGAACTATGCGGACTATGCGAAAAAGCTGAACTACTACAATCTTGATTATGATGTATTTGCTTCTTCCTATTATCCTTACTGGCACGGAACCCTCGACAACCTTTCAACCGTCCTTACAAAGGTGGCTGACACCTACGGAAAGATGGTCATGGTAGCGGAAACTTCCTATGCATTTACGGAAGTCGACACGGATTTCTTCGGAAATACGATATCGGGCGGCAGCGCTGTCGTAAAGAACTATCCTTATACGGTTCAGGGACAGGCGGCCTGTGTGAGAGACGTTGTCGATACGGTCGCAAATAAGATGAAGAACGGCATCGGAGTCTTCTACTGGGAAGGCGCATGGATATCGGCGGGCGGAAAGAATTACGAAGAAAACTTCGCGCGCTGGGAAAAATACGGTTCCGGCTGGGCTACATCATATGCGAAGGAATATGACCCGAACGATGCCGGAAAATACTACGGCGGCAGCGCGGTCGACAATCAGGCATTCTTTGATGAGACCGGACATCCCCTCGAATCGCTTAAGGTCTTTGGACTGTTAAGAAACGGAAATGCCGGTGAGATAAAGGCGGACGCGATCGAAGATACGACGCTCATAATCGACATAAACGGAGACATAGTTCTTCCGGATAAAGTCAATGCGGTCATGACCGACGGCTCCAAAAAGGTGCTGGATGTAACCTGGAAGAATGTCGACTACGAAAAAATGAAGAGCGGCGGTCCCGCAAGATACGAGATCATCGGCGAAGCGGGCGGCATGGAAGCGAAGTGCTTTGTATCCATGATAGAATTCAACTTCCTTGAGAATTACAGCTTCGAGGACGGAGAAAAAGGATGGAAAGCAACAAGTAAAAAGGATATCAACGAATTATACGTTGAAGATAAAAAGACGGATTCCCTTACGGGAACCATGCACTACCATTTCTGGGCGGACAACACCAGATCCGTGGATTTTGATCTGGAGCAGGAAGTAAAAAATCTGCCCGCCGGTAATTACAAGTACTCGATCTCGATAATGGGCGGAGATGCGCAGAACGTAGATACATACGCATACGTTAAGAAGAACGGTGCGGTGATCGTCACCGGACCGGCGGACATCACAAGCTACAATGAGTGGCATACAGCCTTCATACCGCATTTCGAGGTTGAAGACGGAGACGTGATCACGGTCGGCATCCACGTGTCCTGCGATCCGAAAGGAAACGGAGCGTGGGGAAAGATCGATGACGCACTTCTGAATTCGGTAGCGGAGTAGATCATTATTAAAGAAAGGAAGGAGCACAAATGAAAAGAAAGTCCTACGGAATAATCGCATTGGTGCTTCTCCTGGCTATGGCAGCAGGCTGCAGTAAGACAACGGGACCCGCTGCGGGGCCTCAGGTCGACCCCATAGATGACAATTACAGAGTGTTCTACCAGATCTTCGTGGGATCCTTTTCGGATTCCGACGGCGACGGAACCGGAGATCTGAAGGGCATAATAAACCGTATGGATTATCTTAACGACGGTAACGTGAATTCCGGTGAAAGCCTCGGGGTTCAAGGGCTTTGGCTGTCTCCGGTGTTTGCCTCCCCGAGTTATCACAAATATGACACCACAAGCTACTACCGCATAGATCCCGCTTTCGGAACGGAAGAGGATCTGAAAGAACTTCTGGATATATGTCATGAGAGGAACGTAAAGGTAATCCTTGACCTTGTCATAAACCACACATCCACATCGAATCTGTGGTACAAACGTTTTGAACTTGCCCAGCAGGCCGGAAGAACGGATGACAAGTATTACAACTTCTATTCCTGGGCCGACAACAACAGCAGGATACCGGGATCGGCATATTCGAAGATCTCGGGCACGGATCATTATTACGAATGCAACTTCTCGGGCGATATGCCTGAACTCAATTACGATAATGAAGAAGTATTCACCGAGATGCTGAATGTTGCAAAGTACTGGCTTGACCTCGGGGTTGACGGTTTCAGATTCGACGCGATCAAATACATATATTTCGGGAATACGCCGAAGTCGGTGGAATTCTGGAAAAAATATATGGCAGAGCTTAAGAAGATGAAACCCGACATTTACTGCGTCGGCGAGTGCTGGTCGGCAGATGCGGAGACACTGCAGTACATATCGGCACTCAACTGCTTCAATTTCCAGATGGCTCAGGCGGAAGGTTACATTGCAAACGCCGCAAAGGGTTCCAACATAGCGATCTTCACCGGCTATGTTGAGGATTATCAGGATAAAGTCCAAAAGGCAAATCCCGATGCGATGACCATCCCGTTCATATCAAATCACGATATGGACAGGGCAGCGGGTTATCTGACACTTGCCTCCAACAGATCGAAGATGGCTGCAAACCTCTACATACTCAGTTTCGGCTCACCCTTCATCTATTACGGTGAGGAGATCGGACTTAAGGGCTCGAGAGGCAGTTCCAACACGGACGCAAACAGAAGGCTTGCAATGTTCTGGGGAGACGGGGACACCGTAAAAGATCCCGTCGGAACAACCTACGACAGTGCAAAGCAGACCAACGGTTCCGTTGAAAACCAGCTCAAGGATGAGGACAGCCAGTTAAGATACTATCAAAAGCTGATCGCTCTTCGAAACAAGTATCCGGAGATCGCAAGAGGCGAATACGATTCACTTGAATTCGGCATATCAAGCTTCGGCGGTTTCAGGATAACATATGAAGGCTCCGAGTTCATCCTGCTTCACAACACAAAGGATAAGGATGCGGAGATCGATCTGTCGACCTGCTCCGAACTTAAAGGAGCGCAGTTCAGGATATGCGACTTCATAGGTCAGGGCGAGGCTTCCCTCGAAGGAAACACGCTGACCACAGGGCCGCAGACCAGCGTCATATTAAAACGTGACGAACACTAAATCGAATTAAGGCCGCAATAAGGCGACTTTAAAATATTATCAGAGGAGAATACAAAATGAAGAAGAGATTAACAGCACTCTTAGCTCTCGTCATGACACTTTGCATGACGATCGGCATGGTAGGATGCGGAAAGAAAGAAAAGAATAACGATACTTCCACACCCTCCCAGTCCGGAAAGACAGAGACAACACCGGCTGCCGGCGGCAGCAGCGACCTTTCCGCTCTTGCAGGAACATATAACATCACAGTTTGGGTTTCTGAAGTTGACGGAGTTAAGGCGTTAACAGAACAGCAGATCAAAAGGTTCATGGAAAAGAACCCCGGCATCGTTATCAATGCAACAATTGAAGGCGTTTCCGAGGCTGACTCCGCAACCCTTATGATCACATCCGTAGAAGACGGCGCAGATATCTTCTGCTTTGCACAGGATCAGCTTGCACGTCTTGTAATGGCAGGCGCTTTACAGCCTCTCGGACAGGCTACTGCAGCTACCGTTACCGAGATGAACGATCCCGGCGCTGTTCGTTCGGCATCTGTAGGTGATACCCTTTACTGCTATCCTTTGACAGCAGATAACGGATATTTCATGTACTATGACAAGTCTGTCATTCCCGAGTCCGATCTCGACTCACTTGAGAAGATCATTGCAGACTGCGAAAAAGCAGGAAAGATGTTCTCAATGGAACTTGAAACTTCCGCATGGTACAATGCGGCATTCCTTTTCGCTACAGGCTGCGTATCCGAGTGGAGCACAGACGAAAGCGGTGAATTCGTATCCGTAAACGATACATTCAATTCCGACAACGGCGTTATCGCTCTTAAGGGCATGCAGAAGCTCCTTAAGTCCAAGAGCTACAACTCATCCTCATCCACATCCGACTTTGCTGCAGCAGTTCCTTCCGCAGTAGTAATCTCCGGTACATGGGGTCTTGATGATGTTAAGAAAGCTCTCGGCGACAACTTCGGAGCAACAGATCTTCCTTCCTTCACAGTTGACGGCAAGGAATATCATCTCGGTTCATTCTCAGGTAACAAGCTTCTCGGCGTAAAGCCTCAGGTTGACAAGGTAAGAGCAGCAGTTCTTCAGCAGCTTGCACTTTACCTCACAGGCGAAGAGTGCCAGATCGAAAGATTTGAAGCTAAGGGCTGGGGTCCTTCCAACAAGAAGGCTATGGCTTCCGATGCAGTTCAGAAGGACATAGCACTTTCCGCACTCGGTCAGCAGAATAAGTATGCTATCCCTCAGGGCCAGATCCACGGATCATGGTGGGATATCGCAAAGGTTTATGCAGTTTCCGCTAAGTCCGCTACAACAGATGCAGAACTCAAGGCAGCTCTTCAGGATTATGAAGACACCATCAAGAGCCTCTTCAAGATGAGCGTTGATGAGAAGGAAGCATGGTCGGTAATCGGCTCCATGAACGGAGACGGCTGGTCAACAGATATTCCTATGGTATGCGATTCCAAGGGCGTATGGCACTCCGATAAGATCAAGTTCGTTGCAGGCGATGAGTTCAAGGCACGTCAGGGCAAGAGCTGGACAGTAAACATCGGCGGCGACGGCAAGGCAGACGGAAGCAACTACAAGGTTGAAGAAGCAGGCTACTATTTCGTTAAGTTCACATATGACAAGGACAGCAATTCCGGTTCCATCGTTCTTGAGAAGTCCAGCGATATCTACGGCTTCACGGTAATCGGAAGCATCAACGGCGACGGCTGGTCAATCGACCTTCCCATGGAGATCGATGCAAACGGCGACTGGACAACAACCGAAGCATATACAATGGCTAAGGGCGTTGAGTTCAAGGTTCGTCAGGGCAAGAACTGGGATGTATGCTATCCTGCAAGCAACTATGTTGTAGAGGCAGACGGAACATATTACATCAGACTTAAGGCTGATCTTTCCGTAGAGCTTATCGCAAAGTAATTCGGCTGTATATTATTGCAATTATTCCGTATCGGGGATGCGTTTGCGTTCCCGATACGGTTTTAGGTTTTTTACGTAAGAACCGGAGAAGGTACATATTATAGAAGAAACCCACAGAGAGAAACTTAAATGGGAGGGGCGTTGGAATGAAACGGCTTACTACATCGGAATACATCAGACTGCCATGGTATAAGAAAGCACTCTATAAAATAGTCTGCTTTTTTGCGGCCATCGGTCTGTATTTTCAAAGATTCGGTTCAACAATCGGTCGAGGCGTCACAGCCTGCTGCAAAGGGATCGGAAGAGAGCTTTCCGACCTGGTAAAAACATTTGTCAAAGGCTCCTGGATAACAAAAGTATCCTATGTGATAATGGGATTCGGCAATCTCCTCCGGGGGCAGATCATGCGCGGCCTGGTTTTCCTGGGCTTTGAAGCAGTCTTCATTTTCTATATGATCACAACGGGCATAGACCGCATCGCTATGCTGAAAACACTGGGAACCGAAGCGGTGCGTCTGGTATATGATCCCATACTCGATGTATATTCAAACGAACCCGCGGATAATTCCTTCTTTATCCTCCTTTACGGACTTCTTTCCATTATCTTCTGCATCGCCTTCATTTGGGCATGGAGAGAGAACATCCGTCAGAACAGGATATCCGAGGAACTTCTCGGAAAAGGCAAAAAGCTTGCGACGGCAAGACAGGATCTGAAGGCGCTTGTGGACGATAAGTTCTACAAGACCCTCCTTGCGCTTCCTATGACGGGCATAATCGTGTTCATGGTTTTGCCTATCGTATTTATGATCTTTATCGCCTTTACCAACTATGACGCACAGCATAACGGTTATACCGTTCTGTTCCAGTGGGTAGGTCTTGAGAACTTCAGAAATCTGTTCTCGGCTTCATCCGGTTCAAACCTCGGCTATACCTTTGTGCATATCCTCGGATGGACACTCGTCTGGGCCTTCTTCGCAACCTTTACCAACTATTTCCTCGGTATCGTTGTTGCGATGATGATCAACAAAAAGGGTATAAGATTCAAGAAGATGTGGCGCGGCATCCTCGTTCTCACGATAGCGATCCCGCAGTTCGTTTCTCTTATGTATGTTTCCAAGCTGTTCTCGAAGAACGGCCTTGTAAACGGTTTCCTTATGAAACTCGGCCTTATAGAATGGCCCGTTGAATTCTGGCAGAATTCGACATATGCGCGTATCCTTGTTATCCTTATAAATATATGGATCGGTATTCCTTATCTCATGCTCATCGCAACGGGCATACTGATGAATATACCTCAGGATCTGTATGAATCCGCAAGGATCGACGGCGCAAATACTTTCCAGCAGTTCAGGAAGATAACACTTCCTTATATGCTTTTCGTAACAGGTCCTTATCTTCTTACAAGCTTTATAGGAAACATAAATAACTTCAATGTTATTTATCTCCTCACCAGCGGAGGCGTGGTTGCGAACCCGAAATACACGGTATTCGGAACCTCGGCGTCCGACACGGACCTCCTTATCACATGGTTGTTCAATATTACAACGGGAGCCACAACGGATTACAAACTGGCAGCGGTTATCGCCATCATGATCTTCGTGGTTGTATCTGTGATCTCGGTAATTGCATATAATGCGATGCCGTCCAATAAGAATGAGGAGGATTTCCAATGAGCGCAAATAAAGCTGAAGCCGTTAAAGACAGCGGCAAAAAAAGAATATTGGGCCTTAAGGCAAAGACGAACATCGGAAACGGTATCATATATTTTATACTTACTATAATGTCCGTGATCTGGCTCATTCCCTTCGTATGCATCGTGCTTGAGTCGTTCAGAGTGGAGAACACCGGTCAGGTCGGATATCTACTTCCCCAGCAGTGGGGCCTTGCAAACTACAAGGCACTGTTTGTGGAGGATGTGGACAAGACCGTTCAGTTTATGAAATGGTATAAGAACACGTTCATCATTGCCGCATTTTCATCGGTTATCCACACCTTTGTCGTTCTCTGTACGAGTTATACACTGTCGAGAATGCGTTTTAAGGCAAGAAAGCCTTTAATGAACATCATGCTGATCCTCGGCATGTTCCCCGGATTCATCACCATGATCGTTCTCTATACCGTATTAAGCAAGCTCGGCTTTACGGGCGCAGGTTCCGTACCCGGCCTCATTCTGGTCTATACCGCGAGCGCCGCGATGGGCTACTATGTATCGAAGGGCTTCTTTGATACCGTGCCCAGATCGCTCGATGAAGCTGCTCGTGTTGACGGAGCAACAAGAGCTCAGGTCCTCTTCAGGATCACGCTTCCGATGGCTAAGCCCATTGTCATATATCAGATCCTCACAGCCTTTATGGCACCCTGGGGCGATTTCATATTTGCAAAGTATATCGCACACGGCAGCAGTGAAGGTATGACGGTGGCGGTCGGCATGCAGAACCTTATCACAAAATCAAATAACTCCGCACACTATACGCATTTCTGCGCAGCAGGCGTTGTGGTGGCGATACCGATCACGATACTGTTCATGTTCCTTCAGAAGTATTATGTGGAAGGAGTTACGGGCGGAGCCGTAAAAGGCTGATCTAAATAATACGACGCATATCCGAAAGGGTATGCGTTTTTTTGTGGAATTTTTAAATATGTTTGAAAATTTTTTTGACGTAAGACTAAAGTCGAATACAGAATTGCCGATAAATAAGGTGTGGAGATAAGATACCCCTCGAGTCCTAGGTCGATGGATAGTCAAATCTCATAAAATTGAATTAAACGAGCTCGTATGGATGCGAGCTTCATAAGAAAATAAACATTTCTTACACAATCAAGGAGGAAAAATATTATGGCAATGATAGTTCAACACAACATGACTGCAATGAACACCAACAGACAGCTTGGTATTGCAACGGGAACCCTTTCTAAGTCTACTGAAAAGCTTTCATCCGGATACAGGATCAACCGTGCGGCTGATGACGCTGCAGGACTTGCAATTTCCGAAAAGATGAGAAGCCAGATCAGAGGTCTTAATCAGGCATCTTCCAACGCACAGGACGGCATTTCCCTCATTCAGACAGCAGAAGGCGCATTACAGGAATCTCACAGCATCCTTCAGAGAATGAGAGAACTCGTTGTTCAGGCAGCGAACGGAACAGAGACAGACGAAGACCGTGGTAACATTCAGGATGAAATTAAGCAGCTCCAGTCCGAGCTCGACAGAATTTCAACCGATACAGAATTCAACACCATGAAGCTTCTTGACGGTTCCCTTGACGGCAGTGCTTCCATTACTTCCGCAGGTCCCAAGTTCGGTGTCTACGACACAAACCTTCAGGCATTCATCACATCTGACGTTAAAAGCGTTCAGGTCCTTGCAAATCAGAATGCGAAGGCAGGCGGAGAATCCGCTATCTGGGATGACGCAGGAACAACCCTTACCCTGAATCTTGCTGAGAACACAACATACTCACAGGCTGAGATCGATAACCTCATCAAGAACGCTAAGCAGGAAGACAGCACAGCCAATTACACACCCGCTCAGGTAAAGGTAGTATTCAATAACGGTGTTTATACAGCATCAAAGGAAAAGGTAACGAGTGCTAAAACAGTTGCCGGTATTAAGGCAAAGATAGAAGACGTAGCGGTAACTTCCAAATCCGGTAAGTATGTCGGAGTTACAAAGTTCACCATCACAGCCAATAAGTACGGTAATGATAACAATGTGACCATTACACTTAAGTTTGATGTTGAAAAGGGTCAGGAAGAAGCAAAAGTCGTAACTCCTGCGGTTTATAATTCCTCCAACGGACAGCTTACGACCACCGGTATCTATGAACTCAAGCTGGCAACAGGCGTTGAGTACACCGACAGCGACATCGAGAAGATCCTTGCCAAGGCAGGTCTTTCAATGGATATCGAGTTTAACGGTCCTGATCCGGATGAACCCAACACCCTGTTCATTACCGATAAGAGCATTACCGTTACCTTCAAGCTTACAGGCGGTAAGGGACTTGGCGATGACGACGCATTCCTCGGACAGAAGAATTACGACGTTAAGAGCGGCGGCGAAGGCGTAACCCTTCAGGTTGGTGCAAACAGCGGTCAGACGATCAGCTTCGGCATCGGAAACATGGGCTCGGTAGCCCTTGGCGTTGACGGAACAAAGGTTAGAGCCGATACACAGGACGGAGCTCAGAACTCCATCGATGCAATCGACGGCGCTATCGGAACAGTTTCCAAACAGCGTTCACTTCTCGGTGCTATCCAGAACAGACTTGAGCACACTATCAGCAACCTCGACAACACGGCTGAAAACCTGCAGAGCGCTGAATCTGCTATCCGTGACGTTGACATGGCTGAAGAGATGGTTACTTTCTCCAAGTACAACATCATTCAGCAGGCTGCACAGTCTATGTTAGCTCAGGCAAATCAGTCGAACCAGGGAGTTCTTTCCCTTCTTGGCTAAGTTAAACGGTCGCTAGGACGAATCGGTTAACAATTATTCCCCCCGGATCTTCCGGGGGGTGTTTTTTTGACATAAATATTAAAAAACAAAAAAATGCTTTACAAATCCGCCTGTTTATGCTATAAGGAGGGTAGAAAAGCATATCTTAAACTTGTTAAACATTACTGGAAATGGTGATTTCAAAAGGATTTGAAAGCACGGGCAACGCCCGGACACCTGCAAAGGATGCTCCTCGGATGTTTATTTTTGTCCTATAAAATCTTTTTGATCCCCATTAAACGCTAAACAATTTAATGATAATTTTGAGCGGGTTCCGGTCGCTCATTATTATAAATGTGTTTCATATTATATTATGGAAACAAAAATCCATGAGAGTTCCGAATGGATTCGGAACGCGCGGGTAAAACCGCACTCACATCAAAACAAGGAGGTAGAATTATGGCAATGATAGTTCAACACAACATGACAGCGCTGAACACCAACCGACAGCTGGGTATTGCTACAGGTGCTCTTTCAAAGTCAACAGAGAAGCTATCATCCGGTTATAGAATAAACCGTGCGGCAGATGATGCAGCAGGACTTGCTATTTCCGAAAAGATGAGAAGCCAGATCAGAGGACTTAATCAGGCATCTTCAAATGCTCAGGACGGCATATCGCTCATACAGACTGCTGAAGGCGCCCTTCAGGAATCCCACAGCATTCTGCAGAGAATGAGAGAATTGACGGTTCAGGCAGCCAACGGAACAGAAACCGACGATGACCGCAGCAACATTCAGGATGAAATCACACAGCTCCAGTCAGAGCTTGACAGAATTTCAACAGATACTGAATTCAATACCATGAAGCTTCTTGACGGATCTCTTGACGGAAGCGCTGCAGTAACTTCGGCAGGACCTAAGTTCGGTGTTTATGACACCCACCTTAAGGCATTCATCACATCTGATGTAGCAAGTGTTAAGCTCATCGCTAACCAGAACGCTAAGGCAGGCGGAGAATCCGCTGTATGGGACGATGCAGGAACAACTCTTACTTTGAACCTTGCTGAGAACACAACCTACTCACAGGCTGAAGTAGATAACCTCATCAAGAACGCAAAGCAGGAAGACAGCAGTGCATCGGGTACTCCCGCACAGGTTAAGGTCGTTTTCAATAACGGCGTTTACACTGCATCCGGAAAGGTTACGAGCAGCACCACGACCGCAGGCGTCAAGGCTAAGAACGAGACCGTTAACATCACATCCAAATCCGGTAAATATGTAGGTGTTACCCAGTTCAAGATCACCGCTAACAAGTACGGTAACGATAACAACGTAACCATTACTCTTAAGTTTGACGTAGAAGCAGGTAAGGAAGAAGCAAAGGTTAAGACACCCGCTGTTTATGATTCCTCAAACGGAAAGCTTAAAACAACAGGTATCTATGAACTGAAGCTGGCTACAGGCGTTGAGTATACCGATAGCGATATCGAGAAGATCCTTGCTAAGGCAGGTCTTTCCATGGATATCGAATTCAAGGGACCTAACCCTGATCAGCCCAACACTTTGTTCATAACCGATAAGTCCATTACCGTAACCTTCAAGCTTTCGGGCGGTGCAGGTCTCGGTGATGACGATGCATATCTCGGACAGAAGAACTACGATGTTAAGAGCGGCGGCGAAGGCGTAACCCTTCAGGTAGGCGCAAACAGCGGCCAGACCATCAGCTTCGGTATCGGAAACATGGGCTCCGTAGCACTCGGTGTTGACGGAACAAAGGTTAGAGCCGATTCTCAGACTGATGCACAGGGCTCCATCGGATCCATCGACAACGCGATCGCAACGGTTTCCAAGCAGCGTTCACTTCTCGGTGCTATCCAAAACAGACTCGAGCATACCATCAGCAACCTCGACAACACAGCAGAGAACCTGCAGAGCGCAGAATC
>JAEEGL014089834.1_pt1 | contig 26548 bp, 17 predicted proteins | sample 9134231 | NCBI WGS metagenome assembly JAEEGL01 (sample SAMN16246548, study PRJNA631951) | gut metagenome | biome: gut microbiome; feature: rumen; material: fiber-attached | host: Bos | place: Iran: Karaj | collected 2018-10 | reverse complement strand
CCCGCATGAACATCATGGAGACGAAAGACAACTACAAACTTGAACTCTGCATCCCTGGTCTTACCAAGGAAGACGTCAAATTGAGCATCGACGCCGAAGGTAACCTCGTCGTGGGGATGGTCAAGGAGAACAAGAGCGAGAAGAAAGAGAACAAGGAAGAGATGCGCTACCTGCGTCATGAGTTCTCTGTCGAGCACTTCCGCCAGACGGTGATGCTGCCCGAGGCAATCCACAAGGTGCCGATCAGTGCCAAGGAAGAAAACGGCCTCCTCGACATCGTCATCCCGAAGGTGACTGTTGAAGAGAAGAAGCAGGCCATTCAGACCATCGAAGTCTGCTAAAGCCTTCGAAAAACTACCCCACAACGGGACGGAGTCATCCGCCCCGTTTTTTTTGTTGCCCCATATTCCAATCCCGACGCTTTTATTCTTACCTTTGCAGCAAATTTATTTGCGTATGAGAAAAGCGTTACTCCTCACCTTTTTAAGCCTCTTCATCTTCTTGCAAGCATTCCCGCAAGAGGAGAAGACATTTGTCACCCTCGACAACCTGCATCTCAACACCCGAGCCGACTTCACCGTTGACTACAACCTCGGGCACGACACCGTGGGTCCCAGTACCGACCATGGCTTTGCAGGGAAATATTTGGTCGTAGCCCTGGACGGCACCATCGGGAAACAGTTCTCATACCATCTGCGCCAACGTATCAACGCGCCCAACATCAGCTTCGCCAACACCTTCTTCCAAGGTACCGACTGGGCTTATCTCAACTGGAACTTCACCGACAACCTCTTCCTCTCAGCAGGCAAGCAGGTCGTGGGCATCGGCGGTTGGGAATACGACACCAACCCCATCGACATCTACTACGGCACGGAGTTCTGGAACACCGTGTGCTGCTACGCTGTGGGCGCTTCTATCAACTACAAAGACAATTCTGGCAGAAACCAAGTGCTCTTCCAAGTATGCAATTCGCCCTTTATCAACGAGGCCATGGAGAGCATCTACGCCTACAATTTGATGTGGTACGGCAACTATGGCATCTTCAAGACGGCCTATTCCGTCAACATGATTGAATATCAACCCGGCAAATTCATCAACTACATTGCTTTGGGCAACAAGTTGCAATTCAAAGGTGTGGAGATGTATCTGGACATCATCCATCGCGCTGCCATCGACCAAAGACCGTTCTTCGGACAGTATCTCACTGCCATCTATGGCATCGGCGTCGACATCGGACCGAAATGGATCGTGTTCGCCAAGGCTGGATACGACTACAACCCCGCCGGTCTGCCCGACACGGGCGCCTACGACCCTGAGGGCACCCCGAAGACCAAAGTCGACTTCGAGAGCCTCGGCTTCGAGTATTACCCCTTGGGCGACCGCGATTTGCGTCTCCACCTCTGCGGCTCGCATACCAGTGTCGACGGCATCAGCAAGTTCCAAGGCAACATCGGCCTCACCTGGAAGGTCGACCTGCTTCACCTGAAAAAATAATACGCCATGGCAAAGACTAAATACAACACCATCAAACGAACCACCACCTTCTATCACGAACGGGTGGAGAGGTTCTTTAAGAAGTTTGAGCGCAAAAAGCCCCTGAAGTTCACGACGAAGCGAAGCGTGGAAGCCATCATCTTCCTCCTCATCTTCTTTACCTTCTTCGGGCTGCTCGCCTACAAGATGACGCTACCCAAGATGCTCAACACCTTCATGCAGACGGCCTATCACCTGCTGCTTGAGACCGTGTTTTACATCATGGCCATCTGTGTGCTGATGGGCGCCATCAGCAAGTTGCTCACCGAATTCGGCGTGGTGCGTCTTTTGGAGAACATCCTACGCCCGCTGATGAAACCCCTCTACAACCTGCCCGGCGTGGCGGCCTTGGGTGCAGTGATGACCTTCCTCAGCGACAACCCTGCCATCATCTCCTTGGCCAAGGACAAGAACTTCTCCCGTTACTTCAAGAAGTACCAGCTGGTGTCGCTGACCAACTTCGGCACTGCTTTCGGCATGGGACTGGTGGTCATCGCCTTTATGACAGGACAAGGCTTCGGCAGAGGCGCTTTGGTGGGACTGGTCGGCGCCATCATCGGCAGTATCATCTCCACACGCTTGATGCAACGTTTCACGCTGAAAGCCTATCCCGAGATGGATTCACCCGTCGACGAAGCGGCCGGTGACGAGCAACAGATCACCTTCAAGAGCGAGGGGGGCGTCTTCCAGCGTTTCCTCAACTCGCTGTTGGACGGCGGCAAGGATGGTGTCGGTATCGGTTTGGCTATCATCCCCGGCGTGCTCTGCATCTCCACCATCGTGATGATGCTGACCTTCGGCCCCGCAGGCGAAGATGGCAAGACCTATCTCGGTGTCGCCTACGAAGGCGTTCCCGTCATCACCATGCTGGCTGACAAGATCAAGGTCGTCTTTTATTGGCTCTTCGGCTTCGATTCAGGAGCACTCATCTCCTTCCCCATCACAGCTCTCGGCGCTGTAGGTGCCGCCATCGGCCTGGTACCCACCTTCGTCGACACAGGCATCATCAGCACCGCCACCGAAGAAGCGGCCTTCAACGCCAACAACGCCATCGCCGTGTTCACCGCCATGGGCATGTGCTGGAGCGGCTACCTCAGCACCCACACCGCCATGCTCGACAGCCTCGGCTATCGTAAACTCATCGGCAAGGCCATCGGTGCCCACACCATCGGCGGCCTCCTCGCCGGCATCGCGGCACACTGGCTATACGTGTTATTTGCGTTGATATTCTAAAACAAAAAAAAGGAGGCTTGCAAGCCTCCTTTTTTTTGTTTGATGTATTAGGTATTATCATTCCTTCTTGCTTCCACCCATGTTGTAGGTGAGGTTGAAGCGCAACGTGTTCTCCAGTGGGTTGCTGCCTGCCACCGTGTTGACGGGAATCAGGTACGACACATCAAGGCCAAACACGTTATAGTGCAAAGCGGCACCAAGTGTGACATACTTACGGTTGCCCTTCAGCGCGGTCTCGTTGAAATAGCCAGCGCGCACGGCGAAGATGTTGTTGTACCAATACTCCACGCCGACACCGATGTTGATCTCGCACAGCTCCTCATAGAAGCTGCCGTAGTCGACCAACTCGCCGGTATAATAGTCATAGCCATGACCCGGGGCGTCGTAGAACGACTGGATCATGCCTGCCACGGTGGAGACATTATTGTCATATCCATAGAGGACCTTATAAGAGCCATCGTCGTTGAGGATAGGCTGGCCCGAGATGGAGTCTCTGGCGATGACAGGAGGCGTAGGCACCAACAGCTTGTTGAGGTCGACCATGAAAGCCAACGAGTTGTACTCGTCAAGATCAAGCTTCAGGCTGGTACCCAGACGCAGGTTGGTCGGGATGAAGTCGCGGCGGTCCGAAGAGCCGTTGTAGCTGATCTTGCTACCGATGTTGGTGATGGCAGCGCCCCATGCAAAGTCGGCATCCATGTTGCTGAACCACTCGACGGGCTTCTTGTAGTATACCGACACGTCGGCAGCAACCGAAATGCCAGGACGGCCATAATCAGTGGCGTTCTGCGTCAAGTTGGAGTAGATAAAACGGCCTGCCACGGCACCCGAGAGGTAGTCACCCAACATACGCGAATAGGTGGCGTCGATGGCCCATTCATTCGGGCTGAACGTTCCCAAGTCATAGTTGTTCTGGTCTCTGAAATTAATGTCGCCACAGCTGAAATAGCGCAAGGTACCTGCAACAGCCGAACGGTCGTTGATCTTATATGCCAGTGCCAAATAAGCAAGATTCATGTCGGGCACCAGGTTGCGCAGCCACGGGCTATAGCCCAAACCCGCACTGAACTTATCTTCTAGATACACATACTTCGCGGGGTTGTAGTGCATAGAATACACATCGGGATTCGAGGCCACGCCACAGTCGCCCATAGCACCGCCACGAGCATCGGGAGCAATGGAGACAAAAGGTACAGCTGTCGTAATCACATTGGGCGACACGCTGTAGTCTTGGCCGATGTAATTGTTGTTCTGTCCGTAAGAGACTGCCGCAACTATCAGGAAAGCGGCCAAAAGGAGTTTCTTTACTTTCATTTTCAGGTCTTGTATTTAAACGTGCAAAAATAACGATTATTCAAATGGGTTATTGTATCCGGTAGCAAATTATTTTTTTGTTTATCGACTGATGACCATACGTTGGCTGACGGTGCGGAAGAAACCAGATTCGTCGGTCAACGTGAGACGATAAAGATAAACGCCTGAGCGCAAAGGAGTTCCTGAATAGCTACAGCCATCCCAACGGATAGGTTCGATGACGCCGTCGGTGGCCGTAACACGTTTCTGGAGGCGTTGCACAGGCCGACCCATACAATCGAAAATCTCGATATTGACATCGAAATTGCCGTCCTCGCCGATGTGCGTCATCGTGATGCGCGTCTCATCGGAGAAAGGATTGGGATAGTTGTGCACCTGTGAGAGGAAGAGGTCGTCGTCGACGACAAACCACAACGAGGCCTCCGACGGGTTGTTCTGCGTATCCCACACCTTCAGGCCAAACTCATAAGTACCTGGGGTGAGGTCGGAGACAGGAATGGCGATCCTGCCGCGTCTGAAGTCGTTGAGTGCCGGCTCAAAGCAGTCGTTCACGACAAGGTGGTCGTAGGCCATCAGGTTGCTATTCAACATGATGTCGCGGCCCAGACTGAAGTCGTAGTGGTAGATGCCTTGGGCATCATAGAGGTCCGCATAGAGCACCCCTTGGCGCTCCACCGACTGCCCGTTAACAAAGTCGGGCGTATTCCAGTAAAAATCAATCTTCGGACCTTCATCGTCGGCCACCATGGCAGGATCGATGCCACCCAGGATTAGTCCATCATACTTGCCCATAGCGTCGATGCCACGGATAGAATCGTAAGCATAAAGCGCAAAACGCGGCGCACCCATCTCAGGCATGATGTCTTTAGGCACTTGGAAAGAGATCGTGAATCTGCCGTTGACCACGCTGACCATCCCGTGATACAGTATGTTCTTATGGCAATACACGTTCCTAGAGTTGGAGCCATAACGGTCAACCTTGATCTTCGAGGCCTTGTCGAACAATCTGACCCACAAGGTGCCATTGAAACCTGCATCGACGTTTCCTGTTCTGTTTTTCACTACGCCTTCCATCGTCACCATACTCATGGCATGAAGCTCGATATTATCAGAAGTGCCCGCCCATTGGCCGTTAATCTTTTGGATGACGACCTCCTGGTTGGGAACGGGCAAACGTAAAGCGGGGTCACCCAAGAAGAGGAAACGTATGTTGATGTTTTTCTGCGAGGTGTTGCCACTGTAATTAAGCGGATCGCTCTTCGACAGTCTGACAATATCACCGAAACGTTGGGGTTGCCCCTCCTCGTCAAGGTCGAAAAACACGTTGACAAAAGCCTTGGTTTGCTTGTTATTGTCAATACCGTAGGTGGGACGACATGTGGTAAACATTGCCACCGACCCTCCGTTGGGATTGAGGAACATCTTCTCGCCGGCCGACACCACCAGGGGATTATCGTATTTGGTAAATTCGCAGGTGGCCGTATACACGAACGGCATCTTATCCAAATTGCTGAGGCGGTTGATGTCGGCATTGGTGAAGACATTTTCACCCGTCAGCCCTTTGACACCGCCATGGCCCGTATAGAGCATCAGCAGTGCGCCTTCGTCAAAGAAGCGCTTCAAGTCGGCATTGGCGCCCGGTATCTCCGTCCCGCTCGACGTGCTGACCGTCGGGTAAGCTCCGGTATACAACTTCTTGGCCCGGATAGCCGGTTTGAGGGTGTCAAACATCCGGCAATAGGTCTCACTGTAGTCAACATATGTGGTCACCTCATCATCGGCAAACATAAGCATGTCGGTCTTCCAAATGCCGTGAGTGGCAGCCAAGTCATCGTAATGCTTGATTTTGCGAACAATCATGTCCGCCTCCTCCACTGTCGAGACAGGGATGCGACCTATTCCGATATCGACACGGCCATCGCATTTGGCGCCTTCTTCGGGGTCCATCAGCCCGAAATAGTCATCGGCGCAGAAATCCAACTCCCAAAACGAGCTATCGGCGCTCTCGTAAGTAGGCACGAAATTTTGTCCATAACCCATAATGTTACGGTAGTCAGTTGAGGCTCTGCCAAAAAGGGTCAAGTAACGGAGCCGTCCGCTGCTGCGGAGATACACCATGCGGACAAAGTCGCGTATGGCGCTAGGGTCGGGATGGCCAGTGCCAAACTCGTTGTAAATCTCATTCACGTCGACGACAGCGCTCCGCAATCCGTCGCGTTCGTCATGATAGTCGGCCAACGCCTGGGCCTGCGTCTTGAACTCTATCGAAGTCAGGATCAGCATGTCGACCTCTCCGATGCCATGGACATTCTGGTTGGGCAGCACCGACCAATGGTCGACAGGCAGGGCGCGGTCGGGATTGAACATGGCATAGCGTTTCTCCGTCCTCTCGTCGGTGGCGAACACATAGTTGCCGCCACTGAGTATGCCCTCTTGCAACACCGGCCGCAAGGGATCGGTCACCTCCCACAGCCAGTATTGGGCATTGGTGTTTTGCACCCAAATAGCGCTCTTCCCGTTGCCGAACTGCGAAGGCATCAGGCGGAAGGGGAAGAAAGATCCCACACGTTTCAGCTGACGCCAGCCATAAATCTCAATATAGTCGACAAACAACGATGCCGTCGACTCGGCCCCAAAGCTCAGCTGCACGGAAAGGGTGTCGCTCTCGCTCATGGCCTGTTTCGCCAGGGTCGACATTCTTCCATAATAATGCGTGGACAATTTACCAATCATGAGGTTGTCGGCCAAATGATTGTCGTTGACCCATAAATTGTAACGCATACTACCGGTGCTTATACGTCCCAGCACCTGGCTCTTCACAAGCAAAGGCTTGGTCTTCACCAAGTTGGGAAGCACAAAGGAAAGCATAAACGGCGTTTCAGGATCCTTCAGCTGCTCACCATACCAGTTTTGACCTTGGAAATAAGGCGAGAACAATTCCTCTTCATGCCAAACGAAATCAGGGAAGTCTGAGATGACATTGGTGGCGTCTTCCACAGGAAGTGTCGCTTTCTGGCCAATCCTCAACCCTTCAACGCCGCTATCGACACAGAGATAATAATAGGTGGTGTCGGAGAAGAGGTTACGCTCACGGGCGTAGGTATCATTGCCTTCATCCTTCAGTCTCCATCGTGTGGGCTCCTGGCCGTAAAACAGCACCATATCTTCGCTGTCGAACGAGCCGTCGTCGGCACCCACAACATAGATTGCCATCTCTGTCAAGTCATCGGGACGTGCCTCTGAGTTCTTCTCGGGCAACGCACCCGAGGGGTTTCCAAAAAGACGTATCTCATTGGGGTTCAGCGTCTCCATATCGATTCCCATGGCTTCAAGCGTAGCATAGTCCAATTTATAGACATGCTCTTGCGTCACGGCCAGGCGATGCCATGTATGCTCGCTCAACACCGATTGATAGGTGTTGTCCTGGGCATAGCCTCTAGAGCCAAACAGGAGGCCAAGGGTGCATATAAATACAATTCTAAAGACTTTATTATTCATGTTGACAATCATTTACTTAATACTAATTTCGACACCAAAGTGGCCGTCTCTCCGTTGTCGTTAGTGGCCACGATACGATAGAGGTAAACGCCATTACGCAGGTTCTCGCCACGTGCTCCGCGGCCATTCCACCGGATGGGAGCGATACGGGTCGAGGTACCCTCCACCTGTTGCGACAGCGTAGTCACCCAGCGCCCCATGATATCATAGATGTATATGTCCACCTTCATATTGTTGCCCAATTGGTTGTGGTCGAACACGAAATGCGTCTCGTCGGTCACAGGATTGGGTGCGTTGAAGGCATTCTCAATCATCATGCCGCTGCTGTTCACCACGGTAAAATCAATGGAAGCGGTGCTGGAGTTGTTGTATATGTCCCATACTTTCAGTGTTAGTGTATAGTCGCCGTCGGGGAGGTCTTGCATCTTATATGTGATGGTGCCTTTGCCCGGCTGTCCGATCTCAGCGACAAAATAATCGTTGAGGCAGTAAGAACGACGCGTATTCCCCGTCAGGCTGGCCATGATGTCGTGACCGATGCCGGCACCAGTGGTGTTGATGCCACTCTCGTCTTCAACATAAGCCAATAAGGTGGGGCTCTGGCCCGTCAGACCTCCGCTGACAAAGAGTGTATCGTCGACAAAAAGCCGGATCTCAGGCGGGTCGTTATCTTCATAGGCGTCATCATAGAAGCCTCCTATGACAAAGCTGTCGCAATTGCCGTTAGCATCCGTCTCGTAATCTGTCGCATAATAATTGATGAGGCCCTGCCCATAACGATAAGCAATATCTCGAGGCACAATGAAATCAATCTTGAAACGTCCATCCTTAACTTCAGTCTTTCCATTGAAGATCACACTGTTACGCAACTTAAACTGATAGGCTGGGATGTCACCTGTCCCATAAGTTGACAGCTCGGCTTCCTTATCGTAGACGATGACATACACTACCCCATTAAAGCCCGTTGCCACTTGGCCATCAAGGTCTTTCACCACGCCTTCAATCTCGACAGGTTGCAAGGCGCTTATCGTGTCGAGATAGACACTATGGGTACTCCATGTGGAATCATTAATCTGGATGGAATCCAGACGACAGCCCGGATACTGCCCGTTGATGCTCAGTGTCTCCACCGACCATTTCGGATAAGCGAATCGCAATGCCGGGTCGCCAAAGAAGACATAACGTTTCTCGGGTTCAAAACCGTTGGTCTTGGCCATGCGGTAAACGTCGCCAAAACGGTAACGCTCTTCGCCTTGGATGCGGAACAAGTTGTTGTACACCCCCATGGCAAACGCCTGGTTATGGTCGCCATAGGTCACTCTCGACGTGGTAAACATGGCAATCATGCCGCCATATTGGTTGAGGAAGGCATATTCGCCCAATGAGGTACGCATGTGGTCGTCGTAGCGGCTGAACTCACAGGTACCCGTTATCATCAGCGGGTACATGGGGGCGTTACGCCATGAATCGACATCTTTCCTTTGCAGGATCTTCTCTTCAGCGAGCTGAACCTCGCCACCGTGACCGACATAATGGAGCACCAAAGTGCCCTTTTCCATCCGGCTGTTAATGGCGGCATTCACTTCGGGAGCGATTTCACCGCCAGGCGCGCTGATCTGTGGATAAGCGTCAAGATAAATCTTGTCGACCACGACGCCGTCGCCGCCTACATTCTTCAAATTGGCGGCCAAGGTCTCGGCATTACGCAAGAAACCGCTTTCATCATCGGTGAAGAAAGTCACTGCGTTGCGCCACGGTCGCATCGTATTCTCGTTTTTCGCGACATAACGTTCGATCTTGTCGACCATCTGGGAGGCTTGCTCCAAGGTCTGCACAGGAAAACGGCCGATGCCGATGTCAGCCAGCGAGCGGCCGATGAGGCCTTCCGCTTCATCCATAAAACCGAAATAATCATCGGTGACATAGGTATCGCCCATCGCCAACGACGACACCGTCTCGTAGGAAGGCACAAAGTCCACGATACCCGAGCGGTTCTTGTAGTCGTAAGAACAGTCGCCCAACAGCAACAGATACTTGATCTTATGTCCGAGAGTGCTTTCGAGATAGAGCATCCGGCAGAAGTCGCGGATGGCCGTGACGTCTTTCGCACCGCATCCGAACTCATTGTAGATCAACTCAGGCGTGGTGATGAATATGTTCAGTTCGGGGTCGATGCGGTTGTGTAGGGCTTGCAGGCGTTCGGCTTGCGAGATGAAGCCATCATAGGTGAGGATGACAAAATCCACGTCCCTCACACCATGGAGGTTTTGGTTCCCGACCTTCCCGAAGGTCTTGGCCGTACTGTAAGTGCTACCATTGAAAGCAACAAAGGCGTTGTTTTGGTTACCGTAGACCTTGAAGCTGAGCACCGAGCCGTTCAACTGTGTCTTCATCTTGGCAGGAGACGTCGGGTCGGTGACGTTCCACACCTGCACCTGTTGCGAGGCGCCCGTGAGTTGGTATTCATATACCTTATTAATAACAGCAGCCTCAGGGTTACGGAATGCCATGAGCCCACCTGTCATCTTCAGGTGGCGCCAGGCGTTGACCACGACATAATCGACATAGCCTTCGGAAGTGGTATTGGTGTATCCCATGGCATTGTGACGCAACGTGATACGCACCGTTTCGCTCGAAGGCACGGCGTCGACCCAGCCGCCCACACTGTAGCCCCAAGGTCGATCGGAAGACGAAGTGGTAGTCGCGATGGAGTAGGTAGCCTTTTTCACGTTGTCGACGGATACCTCGAAAGCGGCAGGCTTGAAGTTGCGTCCAGCCATCGCCGTCTTCACCCAGCACGTCTTGTCGGTGACGATATTGGGGAAGGTGAAGTCGAAGTTTTTGAACGAAGTGTATTCCATCTTGTCGCCATAATAGGTGCGACCCACGCGGTGAAGATTGACTTCATCCGACTCATGCACCTGGCTGTCGAGGAACTGGTTGATGATTGTGGAAGCGGATGCTGTGGGAGGCGTTGTCTCGCTGATACGTTTACCCTGTCCCAAGCCCGTGACCACAAAGGCGTAGGCATAGTCGTCATAGGCATTCTGGTCGTGGACATAAGCCATCTTAGCGGAGTCAATCGACCAGGTCACCGGACCGCGTCCATAAAACAGCACATAGTCGTTTCGGTCGAACGAGCCATCGCTCTCCCCCTCCACATAAATGGGCACCTCCACCAAGTCGTCGTGACGAGCCACGGCGTTCATCTCAGGCAGCACGCCGCCGCCGTTATGATAAATGCGGAGTTGGCGCGGGTCGACATGAGCCACATCGATACCAAGATCCGACAAGTCGCTGTAAGTCAGCTTATAGATACCTGTCTCGGGAAGACCTATCTTATACCAGTCACCGGAAGACATTGCCGAACGCGTCGCATAAGACGGGTTGCCGCGTTGGGCTGAGAAATCGGGCGTCAGCGTCACCGTGAGCGTAGCCGAGACCAGCTTTTCGTAGCTGCTGCCTCTTTGACGGAAGGGTCGTATGCGCACGGAGAGCAAGGCCTCGTCGCGCGAGCGGATTGGAATGGCTTCAACCTCAAAACTGGCAGGATACGAAAAACGTTGGGCCACTTGCAGCTCTTCATCCGACAAAGGCGTTGCCTTCAGATTCTCCAGTTCAGCCTTCACTTTCACCTGATCGTCATAGATGCGATACGATTGTACATACATGGGCATCACGTCCACGTAAGTCCCCGATTCAAGACTGATATATAATATGGTGTCGTCAGCAAAACGCTCGGCAGCCACCCCTTGCCATTTCAGCTCAATCGGATACCGGTTTGTCGTTTGTCCCAACAGGAGAAAAGGGGCAAAAACCAACAAAAAAAGCACAGAAAAGGGTGAATATGAGCTTATTCTATTATGCATGAGCATTATTCAATTTATTAGCAATCAAAAAAATACATAAAACCAATACATGAGATTATGGTTTACGTTTAAGCGAACGAAAATACTACTTTTTTATTGCAATTCAGTCATTTTTCAAAACAAAAAAGATTTTTTTCCGAAAATGGTGTTCAATTCAAAAAAAGGCCGTACATTTGCCTGATTTTTTTTGAAAAAATATCGCGAAGTGCACAATAAATGCATTTTGGTGGAGTTAATAGATAACAAATTTGAACGACAATGTATAGAAAACAAGGATTCAAAACATTAGCCATCATCGTTTTGGCAGGATTGCTCACCGTATCCTGCTCCAAGAAGTCCTCGCGTACCACAGGTTGGGCCTACAATGACGCCAACAACGGAGGTTTTGAAGTCACCGAAGTCAACGACCAGGAGATTGGTCCCGGTTTGATTGCCATTGAAGGTGGCACTTTCGTGATGGGTGCGACGACTGACAACCTGACCTACTCGTGGGATAACTCACCCCGCAAGGTCACGGTGCCTTCGTTCCTGATGGACCGCACCGAGGTCAGCAACGTGGACTATCGCGAGTACATCTATTGGCTGAACCGCGTTTATGGACAAAACTATCCTCAGGTGGTTCGCAATGCCGCTCCTGATACGTTGGTGTGGCGCGACCGCTTGTCGTACAACGAACCTATGGTAGAGGTTTATTTCCGTCATCCTTCTTACAATGACTATCCCGTGGTGGGTGTGACTTGGGTGCAAGCCAACGACTACTGCGCCTGGCGTACCGACCGCGTCAACGAGTTGATGCTCGTTGAGGCCGGCATCCTCGATTGGGACCCGACCCAGCAAGACGAAGAGAACTTCAATACCGACGCTTACCTGGCCGGACAATACACGGGCAAGGTGAAGAACGGCAAGAAGGACCTCTCGAAGGGCGGCGACGGCATGCGTAACATCAGAATGGACGATGGCATCCTGCTTCCCTCCTACCGTCTTCCTACGGAAGCCGAATGGGAATATGCCGCTGTGGGTCTTGTGGGCAACACCAGCAACGAGATCGTCAGCGAGCGTAAGGTTTATCCTTGGAACGGCGACGGTCTTCGTACCGACAACAAGAGATATTACGGTAGCTTTATGGCCAACTTCAAGAGAGGCCCTGGTGACTATATGGGTGTCGCCGGCAACCTGAACGACGGTGCAGCTCTGCCTGCCCCCGTGGGTTCCTACTGGCCCAACGACTACGGTCTGTACAACATGGCTGGCAATGTCTCGGAATGGTGCCAAGACGTCTACCGTCCCCTGTCATTCGAAGACGTGGCCGACTACAGCCCCTTCCGTGGTAACGTGTTTACCCGTAAGGCCGTCGACGAAGAAGGCTTCCTGCTCCAGAAAGACTCCCTCGGTCGCATCCGCCGCGAGCCCATCCCCCAGGAAGAAGCTGCCAAGCGTCAGAACTACCGCACGAGCTTCAACTCCAACTATGACGACGGTGACTATATGTCGGCCATCCGCAACCGTTGGAGCGATCCTCAAGACGACCAGAGCGTGTTCACCAAGGAGATGTATGAGGCTGCCACCAACGACAACCCTGGTACCACCCTTATCAGCGACGAATCGAGAGTTTACAAAGGCGGCTCCTGGGCCGACGGTCCCTACTACTTGAGCCCTGGCACGCGTCGTTACCTCAACCAGAACCAGTCCGCTTCGACCATCGGCTTCCGTTGCGCCATGAACAAGGTGGGCAGTTCCTTTGCCAAGTAAGTAATAGATTCTTTTTCATGATAGTATTGAAGCCGTTTGACTCGTCAGGCGGCTTCTTTCATTAAAAAGCCTAAACAATGAACAAATAACACAAATGACTACGAGACTGCGGGACTGCGAGAATTTTATGCTCCCGCGTCTCGAAGTCCCGAAGTCACGTGTCCCGAAGTCAAAAAGAAAAAACCATGATAGAAACCATATACCAACACTACCTCAAGGCCCACAAGGTCTCGACCGACAGCCGCAAGATTGAGCAAGACGTCGTCTTCTTCGCCCTCAAAGGCGAGAACTTCGACGCCAACGACTTCGCCCTTCAAGTGGCCGAAGCAGGCATAGCCAGCCTCGTTGTCGCCGACCGCAAAGACCTGCCGCAACATGAGCGTATCCTCATCGTAGACGACACGCTGAAGACCCTTCAAGGTTTAGCCGCCTACCACCGCTCGCAGAGCAAGGCAACCATCCTCTCCATCACCGGGACCAACGGCAAGACGACCACCAAAGAGCTCGTCTCGGCAGTGTTGGCCAAGAAATACAACATCATCCACACCATGGGCAACCTCAACAACCACATCGGCGTACCGCTCACCCTGCTGAGCATACAGCCCGACACTGAGATTGCCGTCGTGGAGATGGGCGCCAACCATCCCGGCGAGATTGACTTCCTCTGCCACATCGCCGACCCCGACTATGGACTCATCACCAACATCGGCAAGGCCCACCTGGAAGGCTTCGGCAGCTTTGAGGGTGTCATCAAGACCAAGACGGAGTTGTACAGACACATCAACGCCCACGGCAAGGCCGTGTTCGTCAACCAGGGCAATCCTTTGCTTTGGGAGCAATCGGAAGGGCAAGAGCGCATCTCATACGGAAAGCATTGTGGAGCTTTCTGTCCCGTGGCACCCGGAGCCTGCAACCCCTATTTGAGTGTCGTTTGGAGGAAGCAACTCATCCAGACCCATCTCGTGGGTAGCTACAACTTCGAGAATGTGGCCGCAGCCATTGGCGTGGGACAGTATTTCGGTGTGGACGAGAACGCCATCGTTGAGGCTCTGGAGGCCTATACGCCCACCAACAGCCGCTCACAGGTCGTCGAGACCCAAAAGAACCGCGTCATCATGGATGCCTACAACGCCAACCCCTCCTCCATGCGGGCTGCCTTGGTCAACTTCGCCAGCATCTGCGGCGAAAACAGTCTGCTGATTTTGGGCGACATGCGCGAGTTGGGAACGGCCTCCGAAGAAGAGCACCATAACATCCTTGGCTTGATGAAGGAATTAGGCTTTAAGGATACCATGCTCGTTGGACAGAATTTCTGCGCTTACAACGAGAATCCAGATTGGAAGACCTTCGAGAAAGTTGGAGACCTATGCGAATACCTTGAGAGCCACCCCGTCAGCGGGAAGACAATACTCGTCAAAGGCTCTAATAGCATACAACTGGGAAAGGTGTTACCGTTATTATAAATGCTGAATGCTGAATGTGGAATGCAGAATGAAGGGTGATTTAACAAAATGAAAGAAACCACCGCTATCGGTTTAATGTCGGGCAGCTCGTTGGACGGGCTGGACCTCGCTCTTGTACGCTTTCAAGAAGAAGAGGGCAAATACCGTTTCCAGATTCTTGAGGCCGAGACCCTACCCTATCCTGAGCAATGGAAAACGCAACTTGCCGAGGCCTTCCACAAACAGCCTGAAGACCTGGTGCAATTGGACAAGGAGTATGGCAAATATCTTGGCGAGCAAGTGTTGGCTTTCGCCCAAAAACACGACGCAGCACCCGACTTCGTGGCCTCGCATGGGCACACCATCTTCCACCGTCCCGAGGAACATTACACCTTGCAAATCGGCGATGGGCAGGAGCTGGCCAATGCCTGTGGCTTCACAGTCATCAATGACTTCCGAAGCGAGGATGTCAGCAAAGGCGGTCAAGGCGCGCCGTTGGTGCCTATTGGCGACAAGCTGCTCTTCAGCGACTATGAGATCTGCCTCAACATCGGCGGCATCGCCAACCTGTCATACGACGAGGACGGCAAACGCATTGCCTACGACCTCTGTATCGCCAACCAAGCCCTGAACTATCTCGCCAACATGAGCGGCCTCGATTATGACCGCGACGGCGAGCTGGCCCGCAGCGGCGAAATCGACATCACGCTGTTGAAGCAACTAAACAGGCATCCTTTCTATGGGCAGTTCCCGCCCAAGTCGCTGGGACGCGAATTCTTCGAAGCCAACCAAAAAGACTTATTAATTGACTGCGGGACGCGGGACTGCGAGACTACGGGACGTGGCATCCTTTCCGTGCCCGATATGCTGGCTACCTTCGTGGAGCATATCGCATTGCAAATCGCCCTGCCCATCAGTTTCCTGCCAAAGGGCAAGATCCTCTGCACGGGCGGCGGTGCCAGGAACAAGTTCCTCATCGAACGCCTGCAAGCCCGCACCAAGCACGAGGTAGTCGTGCCTGAGAAGCAAATCATCGACTACAAGGAAGCTTTGGTTTTCGCGTTCCTCGGCCTGCTCCGCATGGAAGGCAAGACTAATGTTTTGGCTTCGGTGACAGGAGCCGAGAGCGACAGTTGCAGCGGGAGGATTTGGAAAAACAGTTGATTGTTACTATTTTTGCCGTTGATAACCAGAGTAGCCCCGTGTTCAAGAAGATCCTAAATACTTTTGGAACGAAGATGTTGGCCGCCGCGCTCAACTTCGTCATCGCCATTATCATCTCCCAGACTTTGGGCGATACGGGCTCGGGGACACAGTCGCTGGTGCTGACCTCCATTACCTTCATCCTTATCTTCTCCGAAATCATCTGCGGCGCGAGCATCATCTACCTCGCCCCACGCCATTCGTTCAAGAAGATATTGGTCGCCTCGGTGATTTGGTCGGCCTTAATCGCCGTGATCATGGGCTTCTGCATCAGACTGTTCTACCCCAAATTGGAGTCAGAACTCACGGTACATGTCGCGCTGCTGTCGTTCATTTCCTCGCTCAGCAACATCCACTTCCGCTTTTTGGTCGGCAAAGAGGAGATCAAGAAGGCCAATTACAACACCCTGCTGCAGCCCGTCCTTCTGACCATCACCTTGGCCGTATATTACCTTGGGCTGAAGAAGACCGACATCTACGGCTACATCATCGGACTCTATGCCGCCTACGGAGGCACGTTCCTGCTCGGCGTGTTGATGCTTCGAAAAGAATATGCCAACATGCGTCATGACACGGACAAAGACTACGGCCCCGTGCTAAAAGACCTGTTCAAATACGGCTTCCTCAACCAGACGGGACATTTTGTACAGTTCTTCAATCTTCGCTTAAGCTATTATCTTTTAGATAGTTACATCGGAAGAGGCGACGTCGGCGTCTTCTCGCGCTCGGTTTCGTTGGCCGAGGCTATCTGGATTATCAGCAACAGCATCGCCTTGGTGCAGTATGCCCGTATCGCCAATGTCAACGACCGCGAATACTCGCAGAAGCTCACTTTAGACCTTACCAAGATCTGCCTGCTCGTCTCAGCCGTGGCCGTCGTGGTGCTGTGCCTGCTGCCGCCTCAATTCTATGTCTTTGTCTTCGGCAAGGACTTCGGCGCGATGGCGGGTCTCATCCGCATCTTGGCACCTGGCATCCTATTCTATTGCATTTTCCTTATCCTCGGGCACTATTACTCTGGCATTGGGCGTTATCACATGAACACCTTCGCTGCGCTCTGCGGACTGGTGGCCACCTTCGCCTGTGGTTTCACGCTAATCCCTAACCCAAAGTTTGGTGTCACCGGTGCCGCCATCACCTCAGCGGTGTCGTATACAGTCAACGCCATCTTCCTGTTCGTGTTCTTCGTCAAGGAATCACGCTTCAAAGGTCGCGACTTCATTCTGACCAAGAGCGAGATACAGAACTACATCGCCGGATTGAAACAACAATTCTCGAAACAACCTACTGATAATGAATAAACTCCATAAACTCACCAAAGCCCTCGGGCGCATCATCAAACATCCTTATCTGCTTAACCTCGTCTTGCAAGACGAAGGCAGCAACAAGGAAGACGTCATCCGCAAATATGGCCTCGCCGATGGTCTGCCCGTCATCGAAATCAATGCGCTTTTCCCCGACTTCGAGGAAGTGGCGAAGCCATACGCTTATCTTTCAGGTGCCACCATGCCCATCGACATCGCCTTGTTGCGGGCTTTGGCAAAACGCTATGAGGTGAAGGACTACTTCGAAATCGGCACCTGGCGTGGTGAGAGTGTGGCCAACTTAGCTGAGGTAGCCGAGCATTGCGTTACCTTCAACCTTCCGAAAGAAGACATCGTCAAGCTGACCGACAACCAACTCTATGCCGACCTGCACAGCTTCTTCAGCAAGGACTTAAGCAACGTGGAGCAACTCTATGGTGACTCTCAGTCCTTCAACTTAGGGCCGCATTATTGTAAATACGACATGGTCTTCGTCGATGGCGACCACCATTACGAGAGCGTGAAAAAAGACACCGAGACCGCCTTTAAACTTTTGAAAGGAGAACGCAGCATCATCGTCTGGCACGACTACGGCCTCGACCCCGAGACCATCCGTTGGGACGTGATGGGCGCCATCTTGGACGGCGCTCCTGCCGAGAAGCGAAAACACATCTATCATGTATCCAACACCCTGTGCGCTGTCTATCTGCCCGAGGACTTACCCACCCACAAACTCGTGCCTTACGAAACGCCTCACAAATACTTTGAGATCAACATCAAAACGCATACCTGCTAAGTCATGAACATCCTGCACTTATTGAGTTGGTTCCCCACCCCTGACGACCCCACCCTGGGCAACTTCTGCGTCCGTATGATCGACGCGCTGCCCGAGGAATGCCACTCCGTCATCCTCTCTGTCTGCGACGGCAAGGGCATGACGAAGTCATATGAGGTCAAAGAGATTGTGGGCGTGCGCCACACTCATGTGCAGATATACATCCGTCCACCGAAAATCAACGCCATCCGCAAATTGAAGATGTTGCGGATGTATCAATATGGCCTGAAATACATCAAAAAGCATTATTTCAAACCCGACTTGATCCATTTGCATGTCGCCTACCCGCTTGGACAAGTGGCCTTGCTGTGGAAGAAACTCCATGGCTATAAGTATGTCCTCACTGAGCATTGGACCATCTACCAGCCACAAAACAAGGATGTTTTGGTCGGGAAGCTGAAGAAGAAGATCGTCAAGATTGCCAATAATGCCGAGCTCATCATGCCCGTCAGCCTCGACTTGCAGCGGTGCATGGAGGGTCATGGGGTGAAGAACCGTTTTCAGGTGATTTACAATTTAGTGAATACGGATATGTTCAGGTTGCGCCAGCCGCCTTGCATAGATTCCAGCCAACGCACAAGCCTCTGCAGGAATGACATGCAAGGCTTAAAGAAGCAAATCCTTCACATTTCGACTTTGCGTGACGAGGCCAAGAATTTCAGCGGCATCCTGCGCACCATCGAACGTTTACGTCAGGAGCGCGACGACTTCGAGCTGCATGTCATCCACGACTATGACGCTCCCGAATTCAAGGCTTTTGTGAAGGAGCATAACTTGGAAGACTGCGTCATCTTCCATGGCAAGAAGTCCTCTGCCGAGGTAGCCGAAGCCTACCAACAGGCCGACTTCTTCGTGCTGTTCTCCAACTTCGAGAACCTGCCCTGCGTCATCGTGGAGTCCTTCGCCAGCGGTGTGCCTGTGCTAAGCACCGCCGTGGGCGGCATTGCCGAGATCCTCTCACTCGATCGCGGCATCCTCATTCCCCAAGGCGACGAAGATGCCTTGCTGCAAGGCATGAATCAGCTCCTCGACCACAGCCAGGAGTACGACCGCCAAGCCATCCGCGACTATGCCATAAAAACATTTGCCGCCCAAAACATTGGACTGCAGGTTTTCGAAGCATATCAAAAGACACTGCTTGGCCAATAACTATTACCAACAAACAATATCTCAATTCCTATCATCATGAAACTCACGACCTTTTTAACTCTCGCAACAATTGTTGCCATGACAGCCTGCCAACAAAACATAGCGCAACCCATGCCCGTAGAGGAACCATCAAAAGAAGGGCAACAAGAAACTGCAGAGCGGAAGCAAATCCATCTTTCCCAAACAGAATTGCAGATGGTCAGCAGCAACAACAACTTCGCTTTCAACCTGTTTCGAACTGCGCAAGAGGACAAGAGCCAAATCCTTTCACCACTCAGCATCACTTATGCTTTGAGTATGCTCAACAACGGCGCCACGGGAGAGACCCAACAAGAAATCAACCAAACACTTGGCTTTTTTGAGACAGATATCGATTCCATCAACGTTTTTTGCAAGAAGATGCTCGACGGATCTCCTGCCTTAGACAAAGGGACCCAAGTATTGATTGGCAATACGATATATACAAACAAGGGCTACACCCTAAAAACTGACTTCGTCAAAAAAGCCAAAGAATACTATGACGCGACGCCCGAAAGTCGAGATTTCCACGACGGGAAAACGCTCAACGTCATCAATCAATGGGCCAGCGACCATACCAACAAGATGATCGACCAGGTGCTGGACGGCCAAACCTTTAATCCCAATGCCGTAAGCTACTTGCTCAACGCCATTTACTTCAAAGGAGCATGGGCAGAGAAATTCAACAAGGACCTAACGAAAGAAGGACTCTTCAACGACAAGGAAAAGGTGATGATGATGAGACAAGTTGAGAAATTATACTACGCTGACAACGACTACTTCTCTTCTGTCGAACTTCCTTATGGCAACGGTTCCTTCTGCATGACCGTCATGCTACCCCATGAAGACAAGACCATCGATGATGTTCTCGACTACCTTAGCAGCAAAACATGGAAGGATAATGGCAATCGGATGCATAAATGCCTTGTTGATCTGGAACTTCCACGCTTTGAGACCAAAACAGACATGGATCTCAACACAATCATGCAAAAACTTGGCATTTCCAAAGCCTTCACCAATGATGCCGAATTTGACCGTTTCTGCGACGTTTCCACCAAAATCGATCTCATAAAGCAGGTGGCTAGAATCAAATTAGATGAGGAAGGCACAGAAGCTGCCGCTGTCACCGTCATCGAAATGACCAAAACAACGGCTATTCCAAGGGAGCCAGAACGTGTCGTGTTCCACGCCAACCGCACCTTCCTTTATGTCATCAGCGAACAATCGACGGAAGCCATCTTCTTCATCGGAAAGTATACGGGAAAATAGACACATTGTCTTTCCATATATCACAAAAAAAATGCTGCCAACCGGCAGCATTTTTTGTTATCCCTAAAAAGGCACTTGCTTTACTGCTTGACGAATTTCACAGTCTGCACGACATCGTTCTCGTCCACGATACGGACGAAATACATGCCTTCGGGCCAAGCATTCACTTCCACGACCTTCTCCGCACCTTGATACACCAGTTGTCCAAGGGCATCGAAGACTTTGATTTCCTTGACATTGCCTTCAACAGTGAAGCTATGGGAGGCGGGATTGGGGTACAGCGTTGCCGCAGCTTGATGCTCCGCGACCGAGGTCACCTCAACATCAACGGTCGACATCTCCGACTCACAAGTCTCGCCATCGCGTTCGTAGCTCACCGTCACGCCATAGCTCAGTGTGCCGGTAGGTGGATTCGGGTCAATAAACTGATATTGGTAGGGGTTATCTTCGGTTTTGATCAACACATCGTCACGGTAGATATTGTAGCAGACAAAATCATCTCCGCTCCAAAAATAATCCACAGTAGCGCAATAGCCTTCATCGCCTCCCCAGACATAATAGCCTCTCTCCACCAACGCAGGATGACAGTCAAGACCGCAATTGATCTCATAATCGGTCATTACGCCCACCTCGGGATAGCCGTTGGAGGCCACAATCAGGTTGTCTTCCCAGTCGTAGACCTCGTATGAGACCTCAGACAGGCTGCCATGGGAATAGCAGGTGTTGTCGTAAGTCCAAAACAGGGTAGCCGTCTGATGGCTCGGCACGGGCACCGTCAGCGAGGCAGCGCCACCCTCCCAAAGGCCCACACGTTGCGACACTTTGCCGTCTTCATCAAGGACAGCGATGGACGACATATCCCAGCCGTTGTCGCCGCTGTCAGACAGTTCGAAACGCATGTCGCAGGTGCCGCCAAGGGTAACCGTGTCGCGCACCACCTTGCTCATTCCTGCAGCATTCACCGTATACACCGTAAAATAATAGGTACCGTTCTTGTCTGCTTCGTAACGATACCAAAGCTCATCCTGTCCGATTTGACTGAAGCTACGCACCACTTCGCCATCGCACATGACGACAACACTGTCAAGCACCTGTATCGGGTCGCCTCCACGAGTGCGGTAGGAAGGCTGAATCCACAACTCCACATGTCGATTTTCAACATCCGAGTTGTCGAAGTAGAACGTAGGAGCTTCGGGCGCATCGTAATACTCCGCGTTGGGATGCAAGTTGAAAATGGCGTTATGATTCCAAGGGAAGGAATAAAACGTCAGATAAAAGCCGTCGATGGCATACCAGCCGTTGTCGAAGCCCGCCCAGCCCCAGTTAAGATGGAACATATAGAAGTCGTCATAGCCGTCAAGCACATAGGCGTGACCGCCGTCGGGACCTGAAGAAGCATAATACAGAGGCATGCCTCCTTCGAGGTTTTCCATCAAATCACTTTCCCAATCGTAGGAATAATCCTCATAACGGTGCTGCAGGTCATTGCTATATCTGAAATAATCGCGGTAGGCCGGGCCTACATCTTCTGAATAGGCACCGCTGGCGTTGGGCCCATACATCATCTCTACACTCACACCGGCATGGTATTCGAGCAAGGCCGTGGCATCCACCTCGGCCTGCGGGCTGGCAAAATCGAGGAAGTCGGGCATCAGCTCGAAGCGGTAGGTGGCGTCTCCAAAGTTGGCTTCCTGCCAGCCATAGTTGCCGTATTGGGTGTTGGCGAAGTAGCGATGGCTACCCTGTCCGTGGCGGGGCCATTCCCAATAGCGCATGATCTGGCACATGGCATTGGCCACGCAACCCGACTTGCAGTGGCCACTATAGACCGACGAAGGGTCTTCAGGAGCCATGTTGTTGTAGAGGTCGGTCTGGTTCCAGATGGAAGCCATCAATGGTGCCACGTTTCTCCTTCTCTGCACCGCAGGCGTACCCGTACGCTCCATGCTCGTCCAGTCATTGACGGCCTCGGCGGTGCGCTCGTCGTTGCGGGCGAACATCTGGCTGAAGCCCGCCTTGTAATTCTCGAAAAACGTCATCAGCCCGTCAGGGAGCTGGGGCGTGAAGTTGCTCTCAGTGGAATAGCCCAAGATGGGTTTGGCACGGTCGTCGGCACTGACGATGACGAAGCCCCTGGGCTGCACGGCGAAAACATAGAAGGCCGCCTGGCCGTTGTCGGCGTATGCCGTGTAGGTCAACTCTGCGGAGGCCGACTTCATCTCCGTATTCGTCTTCATAAATTTGACACCCAATGCCTTGGCACGATCGACGTCAACAGGACCTGCCTTCACGCTGACCATGGCCAGCAGCACTGATGCCATTAGGATAATTGACTTTTTCATGGTTTTGTTGTTTTATCGTTTAATTACTTTTTCAAAAAACACCTGACCTTCAGTGGAGGTCACGCGGAGGGAATACACGCCGCTCTCGAAACTCGAGAAGTCGACGACGTTTTGGCGAGACTGTCCGACCTTCTGTCCCAATGCGTTGAACATCTCGACGCCTTCGACTTCGACGCCTTCAATGGTCAGCTGCGCGCTAACGGGATTGGGATAGATTGTCATCGCTGCCCCCTCGTTCTCACCCACGGCGTCGATGCAGCCGGTGTAGAAGCGGCACAGCTCACCCACAAAAAGTCTGCCCTGGGTGGCATAGATCAAGTCGTCCTTCCAGTCATAGACCTCGAAGTAACTCTCCCCGTCCTTGCCTCCGATGGCGTAGGCCCAATGCAGCGCCAGCTCACATTCGGCAGGCAACTCGACGGTCACCGTGGCATCGCTGCCTTCGGCCAATCCCAGCCTGGTGACGGTGATACCCCTCGCGTCAACAATAGCGATAGACTTGGCAATCCATCCATCGCCCACCGAGTCGTGGAGATGGAAAGTCACCTCGCAAGTAGGGCCGTTGAGGATGGTGTCGCGAACGGCCTCACCCACATATTCATAGGCCCATGGCACAATCGCATAATGGTTGATGCCTAAGGCATCGGTGTCGTTGAACGAGATCTGTGTGCCACCAGTGACATTCAGCTCCCTGTGGATCACCTCGTTGTTGCGAAGAACCAAGATGGAGTCAATCTGATCTAAATTGAAATCGCACAGCGTCATCGAAGGAGCCGTAAACGAGATATGGTTGGCGCCTGCTGCCACAGGTTCAATCTGCACATCGCTGACGGGCAACGGCCTCAAGCAATACTCATCGTTGGGATAGATCCCGAAGACGGCAGAATGTCCGTCGGGGAAGGAATAATGCGAGAGGTAGAACCCGTTGATGGCATAATAGCCGTTATCGAGGCCCTGCCAGCCCCAGTTGAAGTGGAACATGTTGCTGTCGTCATAACCGTCGCACACGAAGGCATGTCCCCCATCAGGGCCCGAAGCGCTGTAATAGAGCGGCATACCCAAGTCCAGATTATCACGCAACATGTTATTCCATTCGGCATTCATGTACCAGTCTTTATTTTTGATTTCCATCATGCCACCGTCGTATCTGAAATAACGTTCCAATGCATCAGGTACCGCCATGGAGAAGGCTCCACTGCCCCCGGGGCTATACCCCATGTCGACGCTGACACCGGCATGAAACTGCAACTGAGCAACGGCATGGATTTCCTCGGGCGTCGAGGTCCAGTCCAAGAAGTCGGGCATCAAATCGAAACGATAGTGAGTACCGCCAAAATTGGCGCTGATTGAGCCATATTCCCATAACTCGTAGGAATGCATCTCCGAGCCTACCTGAGGCCATTTCCAGAAGTACATGATCTGTGCCATGGCGGTAGCCACACAGCCTGCATACACGTGGTTGTTGGGGCCCAACGAGTCGACAGGACACATGTTATTATAGAGTGCCGACTGGTTCCAGATGCAAGTCAGCAGCTGCGGCACCTCGCGGGTGATCTTTGAATTGTTGACCTTACCCGTAATGGCAAGACGCTCCCAGTCGCGGACGGCCTCCTCGGTGCGGGGGTCGTCGTTCTCCATCATCTGGCTGAAGCCAGCGCGGTAGTTACGGAAAAAGCTCTCCAAACCCTCGGGTAGCTCGTCACTAAAGAATCCCTCGGTGGAATAGCCCAGAATGGGCATGGCGCGGTCGTCGGCACTGACGATGACGAAGCCTTTGGGCTGCATCGCGAAAACATAAAAAGCTGCCTGTCCGTTGTCGGCATAGGCCGTGTAAGCCAAATCGGCTTGGGCAGACTTGATTTCGGTGTTGGTGTTCATGAACTTGACGCCCAACGCCTTGGCACGGTCGACATCTACGGGTTTAGCTTGCAAAACGCCGAAACACAGCGCGACGAGCAATAGCGTAAAAATGTTTTTTTTCATTGTCTCATGTATTAATTGTTTATAAATCAGTGTTTTTCACCAAAAGAAATTGGTCAGGATTATTCTCCTTAGGCACATAGCCTTGGTCATAGACATAATGATAGACGGCACCCGCCTTGGTCGTATAGGTACTCGTGAAATACTTGAAGTCGAAGCCTTTCTCCTTCAGCTGCTGACGGCTGGCGAAGCCTTTCCCGTTGGGATTCAGCTCCATCAGGATATTGTGGTTGCGAGCCAAAATACCATTGACTTTCCGCACCACGTTGATCTGTTTGTGGGTCTTTTCGTAGTTATAGCTATTGCGGCACGAGTCACAGCAAAACTTCTTGTCGACACGCCCAATGAGGGGTTCTCCGCAATAAAGGCATTTTCTTTCTTCCATCGTATTATCAGTTGTTCAGTTGTTAGTTGTTTAGTTGTTCAGTTATGCTATTTGGTAAACACATAGCGTAAAATGTTCGCGCCCATTTTCAAGGCTTTTTCGCGGGTTTCTTGCGAGTCGTGATGCACACGTTGGTCTTCCCAACCGTCGCCGAGGTCGCACTCATAAGTGAAGATGCACACCACCCTACCCTCGTAAATCAAGGCGAAGAGTTGAGGCGGCTTGTTGTCGTGCTCATGGATTTTCGGCAAGCCATTCGGGAACGAGTACGGCTTCTGGAAAATCTCATGCGTGTATGGCAATTCCACGAAATCCAGCTCGGGAAACACCTTTTTCATCTGAGGCTCGATGTATTGTCGGATACCGTAGTTGTCGTCAATGTGCAGGAAACCGCCCGCCAGCATGTAATTGCGCAGGTTTTGCGCCTCGGCGGCATCAAAGACCACGTTACCGTGACCCGTCATGTAGACATACGGATAGTTGAACAAATCGGGACTCGACGGCTCCACGGTCGGCACGTTGGGGTTGATATCGGTGCCTATTTCCTGGTTGCAGAAACGCACTAAGTTAGGCAGCGAAGTCGGGTTGCCATACCAGTCACCACCCCCTCGGTACTTCAGCAAGGCGATGTTGAGTTGCTGGGCCGAGGCAACGAAAGAGAACGACAATAATATGACGACTAAAAACTTCTTCATTTCATTTGGTTGATGAGTTGGATCGTATGACATGCCACGATGGCTGCCGTCTCGGTACGCAGTCGCGCCTCGCCGAGGCTGCACGGAACGAAGCCGTTCTCCTTGGCAAGTGCCACTTCCTCTGGGCTAAAATCGCCCTCAGGACCAATGAGCACCATGACATTTTCGCCTTTATGATACAAGTCGCAGAGGCAGTCCTTCACGTCGTCGTCGATCCACGCGATGAACTTCTGTCCTTCAAAGGGTTGCTTCACCAGCTTGTCGAACGACACCATGTCCTCCACCTTTGGCAGCCTCGATTTGATGCTCTGCTTCATGGCCGCCACCATCACCTTCTGAAAACGCTCCACATTGGCTGCACGGCGCTCGGAATGATAGGAGGTGAACAGTCTCACCTTGTCGATGCCGATTTCCGTGGCTTTCTCCAGGAACCACTCTGTGCGCTCATTGAGTTTTGTTGGCGCGATGGCGATTTCGAGGTTGAAGCCCCAATGGTCATACCCTTTGCGCTGGTTTGTCAAGTTGACGGTGGCCCGCTTGGGCAAAGCCTCCACCAACTCGGCATCGAAGAGATAGCCCTCACCGTTGGTGACGCAGCAACGCTCGCCTTCGGTCATACGCAGCACCTTGATGCAGTGCTTCGACTCGTCCTCTGGCAGGGTCGTCAGGCCTTCTCTCGCTTCGGGTATGTAAACGACGTTCATTATTACATTCTATTCGGCATTCCAAT
>JAEEGL012672099.1_pt1 | contig 26549 bp, 17 predicted proteins | sample 9134231 | NCBI WGS metagenome assembly JAEEGL01 (sample SAMN16246548, study PRJNA631951) | gut metagenome | biome: gut microbiome; feature: rumen; material: fiber-attached | host: Bos | place: Iran: Karaj | collected 2018-10 | reverse complement strand
TCTTCCAGTGGTATGGCCATACAATGGTTAACCTCATCGCAGGTGTTATCGGTATCAGCCCTGAGATCTTCGAAGCTGCTGAAATCGACGGCGCTAACAGAGTTGAGACATTCTTCTTCGTCACAATTCCTTGTATCCGTCAGATTATGTTGTTCGTTCTCGTAACATCACTCATCGGTGGTCTCAACATGTTCGATATTCCGCAGTTGTACATTGGTACAAGATGTAACAATGCCGGTCTTACTACAAACATGTATATCCGTAACCAGGCTTTCGCCGGAAGTTACATGTATAATAGAGCAGCTGCAGCAAGCGTTATCTTGTTCATAGTCATCATCATTCTGTCTTCAATCTTGTTCTACATCCTCAGAGATAAGGATGAGGCAAAGATCAAGAAGCTCAGAAAGCAGGAGCTTAGAGCTGCTAGAAAGGGCTTATGAGGTGAATAGATATGAGTGATAATTCCAACGCAATTAAGCAATCTTCAATCAAGAAGAATGAGACATGGCTTAAGGTAGTTATCTATGTAGTATCTATCTTCTTCTCGATCATGACATTGTTCCCCTTTGTTATGATGGTAGCCAACTCATTTAAGAGTACATTCGAGATTCAGCAGAGCACACTTACTCTTTGGTCTGCTCATCCTTTCCAGAATCTCTCAAAGAACTGGGCCGTAGTTAACAGTAAGGACTTCCATCCTGCAGTAGGTTTCATGAATTCCTTCATCGTTGCTACATGCTCCACACTTCTTAACGTTTACTTCTCTGCACTTACTGCTTATGCAATCTCTGCATATGAGTGGAAGTTAAGAGACGCATTCAACGGACTCATCATGGCAATCATGATGATCCCTGGTACTGTAACTACAATCGGTTTCTATCAGATGGTTTACAAGCTCGGATTGGTCAATAAGCTCTCACTGCTTATTCTCCCTTCAATCGCAGCTCCTATGACAGTATTCTTTATGAGACAGTACCTGCAGGCATCTCTCTCAATGGAGATCGTTCAGTCAGCAAGAATCGACGGCGCCGGAGAGTTCAGAATCTTCAACCAGATCGTTGTTCCGCTCATGAAGCCCGCTATCGCTACACAGGCAATCTTTGCTTATGTTGGTAGCTGGAACAACCTCTTCATGCCTTTGATCCTCTTGACAGATAAGAACAAGAAGACACTCCCTGTAATGGTATCCTTGCTCAACGGTGATATCTATAAGAAGGAGTACGGTGCTGTTTACTTAGGACTCTTGATTACAGTCTTACCGCTCTTCATCGTATATGCAATCCTCTCAAGATATATCGTAGAAGGTGTTGCATTGGGTGGTGTCAAGTCTTAAGACTTATCCAACTTCAGCCTCGTGCTGAAACCAACAAAAACTTTTATACTGCGCCTTTGGAAATTGCCTCCCCAAAGGCGCAGTTCTTTTTGGGAACAATTGAACATAAAAAAGGTTGTCACCATAGCTGAGACAACCTTTTTTATTTACTTGAATCTTAGAGCTTTTTCTTTGCTCTTCTTATCCTGTTCCTGAACTGGGAAGGCGAGCACCCGTATTGCTTCTTGAAGCTGCGTGACAGGGAAGTGAGGTTATTGAATCCGCAGGACATTGCGATGTCGCTTATCTGCAGATCCGTGTCAGTTAACTGTCTCTCAACTTCCTTGAGCTTTAACGTTGTCTGATAGTCGTTAAAGGTCATACCGGTATATTCCTTGAACAGTCTTGCGAAATGGAACTTGGAATAGCCTACGTGATTTGCGGCCTGATCCATGGATACATTCTCGCTGCTGTGCATTGCGAGCCATTCTGCAAGAGATCTGAACTTGATATAGACTTCTCTCTGTTTATCGTTATGAGGAGCTGTGAGGCCTTCGGAATAATCCTTCTTCATGAGCATCCCGAAAACATCCATGAGCTTAGAAAAGATCGATATCTCTTTTACCGTAGTGGAGTAGAAGAAGTACAGATCATTGATCTCCATGAATCTCTCAAGGATGAGATTATAGACATCAGGATGTGTCTCAGGAGTAATGAGAAGAGGTTCGGTTATCAGTTTCTTGAACTCTTCGTAATCAAAGAATCCCTTAAGGAAATCAATGTTGAACAGATAGATGAATCTGATACCTGATTTTGTTCCGGAGATCTTATGGAGCATATCCGGAGGTACGAGAAGTATTTCTTTCTCATTGAGTACGATAGTACGGTCGTCGAAGATATATGTGTAAGACTTCTCGATCGGTATCGTGATCTCGAGACAACTGTGTCTGTGAACAGGGTAGTCCTCAGAACGGTTGTTGTACCATATACGCATGTTTGATCCCGGGATCAACTCTACTTCTTCAACGTCGTTACTTACGATCCTTCCGGCGAAACTGCCGATAGGCTGCTGATACTTGCCGGGTACTGAATTATCGTTAAACTGCATTATTATCCACCCATAAAAAATCAATAGTACAATTTTAGAGGCTTGAAGAACCATTTTCAAGTATGGACTTTGGGTGAGGTCAAATAACCAAAAATACAGGACATAAATTTACATCTTGAAGATATATTGCCCTCGCGAAAACCGCTACAATAGAGCCATTACATACGACAGGAGACTTATTCAGATGAATAGAGAACAGGCTGTAAAAAGAGCAGAAGAATTAGTCAGTAAGATGACCATTGAAGAGGCCGCTTCACAGTTAAGGTACGATTCTCCTGCAATAGAACGACTCGGAATTCCCGAATACAACTGGTGGAATGAGACACTTCACGGAGTAGCAAGAGCCGGCACGGCAACGAGTTTTCCTCAGGCTATCGGTTTAGGTGCCACATTCGATACCGAACTTCTCGGTGAAGTAGGCGTTGTATGCGGTAACGAGGGAAGAGCGAAATATAACGAACACAAGAATAACGGTGACAGGGATATCTATAAGGGACTTACTTTCTGGTCACCTAACGTAAACCTTTTCAGAGATCCGAGGTGGGGCAGAGGCCAGGAGACATACGGTGAGGATCCGGTGCTCATATCAGACCTCGCAGTTCCTTTCATCGAAGGACTCCAGGGCGACGGCGAATACATGAAGACTGCAGCATGCGCAAAGCACTTTGTCGTTCACTCAGGCCCTGAGGCACTGAGACACCAGTTCAACGCAACATGTTCTGATAAGGATCTCAATGAGACTTATCTGCCTGCTTTCGAAGCGTGCGTAAAAGAGGCAAAGGTTGAGTCCGTGATGGGTGCTTACAACAGAACAAACGGCGAGCCCTGCTGCGGTCACTCCTATCTCCAGGATATCATCCGCGATAAGTGGAATTTCAAAGGACACATCGTATCCGACTGCTGGGCAATCAGGGATTTCCACGAGCATCACAAGGTTACAAAAACATCCGAAGAGAGCGCGGCGCTTGCTCTTAACAAGGGTTGTGACCTTAACTGCGGATGCACATATATCGATCTCATGAAGGCATACAACAAGGGCCTTGTAACTGAAGAGACGATCAGACGCTCTGCAGTTAGACTCTTTACGACAAGATTTATCCTCGGTATGTTCGACGAGACAGAATTCGACGGACTTAACTATCTCGATGTTGAGACCAAAGAGAATCTCGCAGTTGCTAAGAGAGCATCCGATGAGAGTATCGTTCTTCTTAAGAACGACGGAATTCTCCCTATCGATAAGAACAAGAATAAGGTGATTGCCGTAATCGGCCCTAACGCTGACTCCAGAGCGTGCCTCGTCGGTAACTACTATGGAACATCATCCGAGTACATCACGGCCATGGAGGGCATCAGGAACGCCGCAGGAGACGATACCAGGATCCTCTATGCTGAAGGCTGTGACCTGAGTATCCCGAAGCCCGATTTCCTCTCACGTGAATACCACAGACTCGCTGAGGCTGAGGCAGTAATGAAGAGAGCTGATCTCGTCGTGCTCGTTATCGGCCTTAATGAGACGTTGGAAGGCGAGGAAGGCGACCAGGGCAACCAGTATAAGTCAGGCGATAAGCCCGATCTCAAGTTCCCCAAGACACAGTTAAGACTCATCGATAAGGTTATCGCATCCGGAAAGCCTTTCATCACTGTAGTTATGGCAGGTTCCTGCATGGATCTGAGCCAGCTCGCTGATAAGTCAGCAGCAATCCTCCAGGCATGGTATCCGGGCGCAAGAGGCGGCCAGTCCATTGGTGACATCCTCTTCGGTAAGGTAAATCCTTCAGGTAAGCTCCCTGTTACGTTCTATAAGGATACAAACGATCTTCCTGACTTTGAGGATTACTCAATGAAGGGCAGACCATACCGTTCTCTTGAGACAGAACCTCTCTATCCGTTCGGTTTCGGTCTCACATACGGCAAGATGGATATTGCAAACGTCAGTTATACGGGTGACGATCCGAAGAACAGCGGAATCACTGTGAAGGTTGACGTAGCTAATACAGGCGATATTGCTACAACGGAAGTAGTTCAGGTTTACATGAAGGCAGAAGATGCCAATGAAGTAAAGAATACAAGACTTGCAGGATTTAGCAGGATCACGCTCGAAGCAGGCAAGACAGGTTCAGTCGAGATCCCTGTATCAGCAGACCGCTTCAAGGTAGTAAATGAAGCAGGTGAGAAGGTTCCCGCAGAAGGTAAGATCAACTTCTATGTCGGATTCGGCCAGCCTGACAGCCTCACAGAGAGCCTTACAGGAAAAAAAGCAGCTACATTCGCAATCTGATACCCAAACGCTTATAAACCGCTAAAACAAAGGCTTTGTAACATTGTTACAAAGCCTTTTTACCATCCGAAAATGAGTCTTATCATGAGATTTCCGAAGAGAGAAGCGGCGCCGAGACCATAAGCGAGGAAAGGTGCGAGCTTGAGCTTGGATTTAGGTCCTAGCTTCTTAGTAATAATAAGATATAAGCCGTAGATACCGGCAACCAGCATTCCTACGACCATACCTGCAAGCGTGTATTTCCAGCCAAGATAAAGACCTGCTGCAGCCATTAACTTGATATCACCGCCACCGAATGCTCCTTTGATGATCAATGCAGCAATCAGCATAGGAACAGATACACAAACTGCACCTATAAGATGAGGCAGGGCAGTATTAAGCGATATTGGCTCAGTAACAAAGTAGTTTATGACAGCAAGTACAGCTATCGCCAAAACAATCAGATCAGGGACTATTCCTGCCTTGATATCAGCAGCTGCGCATGCAACGAGCAGTAACAGGAATATAGTTGTGAACACTCCGTATACTGTGAATCCGCCGACAAATAACCCTGCAAAAACAGCAACCGCCGCGAATATATAAAACACTGGCGACGGAATGCTCTTTAGATCTTTTATTAAATTGCCTGAAGCCTTGCGAGTATCAGTCGTCATAGTAGGCGACACGCTCGAGTTCTTCAAATGAAGTAATGCCCTGCTCAACGAGTGAGATGGCGGCTTGCTTCAGAGTCTGCATGTTCTGATGCTCAACAGCGAAAGCCTTCATGTCTTCCGCTTCTGCACCTGCTGTGATCATCTTACGGATAGCCTTATCAACTACAAGAACCTCATGAATAGCCGTGCGTCCGAGATATCCAGAACCATGGCACTGGCTGCATCCGGCGCCTTTCTTGGCGTTAGGGATGTCATGACCGACGAATTCGATCTGTCTCTCAGAAAGAGGCTCGGGCTTTGCGCAGTAAGGGCAGATCTTTCTCATAAGTCTTTGTGCTACTACACCTACAAGAGCCGATGAGAGCATGTAGGGCTCAGCACCGATATCAACGAGTCTTACGATAGTTGAAGCAGCGTCATTGGTGTGCAGTGTGGACAATACCAGGTGACCTGTAACAGCCGCTCTGATGGAGATAGAAGCAGTTTCTGCGTCACGCGTCTCACCGACCATGATTACGTCAGGGTCCTGACGCATGAGAGCTCGGAGTCCGACCTCAAAGGTAAGTCCTGCGTTAGGGTGGACCTGTACCTGATTGAGTCTTGGCAGATTCTTCTCGACAGGGTCTTCGATAGTACTGATATTGATCGGCTTCTGAGACAGAGACTCAAGAGCCATATAGAGCGTTGTCGACTTACCTGAACCCGTAGGACCCGTGATATAGATGAGTCCGTTAGGTGACATAAGCATCGAGAGGAACTTCTTATAGTTATCAGGAGTCATACCAAATGTCTTATTATTATCGATATGAACGGCCGACAGGATAAGTCTCATAACGACCTTCTCACCGAAAACAGTAGGAATAACGTTAACACGGATGTTAACAATCTGTCCCTGGATCCTTACTCGGAAGTGACCGTCCTGAGGGATACGGCGCTCTGCGATATCCATTTCACCCATGATCTTGATTCTTGCAACGAGTGAATCCTGAACGTTCTTCTGAAGCTGAATATAGTCGATTAGAGTACCGTCAATACGCATTCTTACTACAACGTTCTGTTCGAACGGTTCGATATGGATATCGGATGCATTATCCTGGAAAGCCTTGTCGAGCAGGGAGTTAACGAGGTTAATGATAGGTGCATCATCAGCACCGGCACTGGTATCGATAACGAGCTCATCGAGATTAACTCCTGCCGTATTAGCATTAGCATTCTCAGCAGCCATTTTTGCCTTGATGCCGGCATACTGATAATCAATAGCAGCCTTAAGAACGTGTTCCTGAGCGATAACTGTTCTTATAGGCATACCGATGGTCTGTCTGATATCTTCAATGGCATACAGATTAAGAGGATCGTTAACCGCAAGAAGTACTTCGCCGTTTTCCTGACCAATGGGAAGCATTACATACTGCTCGGCCATCTGCTTAGGAATGAGCTTAACCGTTTCAGGATCGATAGAATATGAGCCCAGATCTATAACGCTCATATCGAGTCTGTTAGCAAGAGCTAAGAGCATCTGAGGCTCAGTAACATAACCCAACTCGATCAGAACCTGACCGATTCTCTTGCCGCCGGACTCTTTCTGAATGCCGAGAGCTTCTTTCAGCTGTGCATCGGTAATATATCCGGCCTGAACCAGAAGATCGCCTATACGAATCTTTGAATTATCTGCCATTAATTATCCCTCCGTTATGTATCAGCATTTGATACTGCCGAACCATAATCAGCGACATCAACCATATAGAGATTAATGTTGACTTTAAGTCTTATGGTTTTTGATTCAACGTATTCTGTAGCACCTGTTTCCGCATTAACAGTCTTGACCATTTTGGGCTTATCCCACTCAAATCCGGTAATGCGTACAGCGGGTTTAGTGCAGATATCATCGATGAATGCCTGACAAGCACTGCGCGAACCGGTAACAACGAGTGTGAGTTTCACACATTTAACATCAGATGCCTGAGTGGAGTTACTGCTATATCTAGCATTGTTATATGGTACAAGAAGTGTTTCTGCTTCATCTGATGAATTGTCAGATGAAACTACAACGGGGTTCTGATTGTCTTTGATTGAAGAGTAGGTATAAGGACTTTCAGAAACCGGACCTTCCGGCATTTTAATCGAGAGACTCTCAGAGAAGAGACCGGATTTTAATACATAAGAGGTAACCATACGGTCTATCTCAGCACTGTCCATTTCAGGATAATAATCCTGGGTTGATTCGGTCAGATCGATAACAGCTCTGCTGTAGAGATCTTCTGCGCTGGCCAAATACATAATCTTAGTCCTATATTGTGTTTGCTTTAGTTTTGCATCTTCAATCTTGTCATTAATAGTAATGATTGATGTAACAGTAGGTCTGATCAGGAACCAAATGATCATGAACAGCAATGCGCCATAAAGCAATACTGCGATCGTAAGCTTATCTTTTTTACTGAGGTTAGTTTGCATTGCCATATCAGTTTACCTCCTCGGATACTTCTCTTGCTGCAAGAGTACATACCACGTTGATCTGCCAATTTGTGCCATCACTTGATAATGCATATCCAGTGTAATTAACATCCTGGAATATATCCATTGACATTAGATCGGCTATAAACATATTGATATCTTCAACTACAGGTGAAGAAGCCGTGATACTGAATACTCCTGAAGAAGCACTGTACGAATTGAATCCGACTGTAACGTCATGTTTCTTAGCTGCGCTGAGAATCTCATTGTTGATCTTGGAATCAGGTAAAGGGTATGACTCCAGATCTGCTTTAAGCGCATCTGCGCCGCCCTGAATCCTTCCCATGTCGGACATATTGTTGTACATGGTATCGTATTCGGATATTTTTGCAATCGTATCCGGATTGTTCAAATATTTTTCAATATCTTTTAGTTCTGCTTCTTTAGCAGTCTTATAAGCTAATACTCCACCATAAACAAGACCAACCAAAACAAGTCCGCCGGCAAAAGGAAGGATAAGCTTTTTGAGTCCGGAACCTTCAGCATTCTTTTTCTGTGTCTGCTTAATGTTTTTCAGAATCGGCATTCTCTCATCGATTCTTCGAAGACCTGCAATCGGATAGATGAAGAAAGGGAATAGGGCCTGATCATTAGATATAGTTGTTCCTTGCGGGGGTTGAGCCAATGAAATATCTGCTGCACTGTCGATATTAAGAATATCATTTGCCAACTGATTTACCTGAGTATAGGTAAGTCCGCAGAACAGTACATCCTTGACAGTCTCTGTCAGATGCTGTGCCGAAATAAACTGTCTGATAGATGAAATAGAAGAGTAGATTTCTCTGGCAAACTCCGGTGTACCAGGCTGTGCGAATACTCGGGTTGTGGAATCGTAATAGTATTTTCCTTCTGCGAAGAATATGGTAACAAGAGACTTACCATCAAGAATCATATAAAGAACAGTCTTTCCAGAAGCCTGTTTAGTGAAGTACTCGGTAGCCAGTTGAACACCGTTGTGAATAGTCTTTAACTTAAGACCGGCATTACTGAAGATTTCAATATACTTGTTCACGAAAGAAATTTCTGCTGTTTCGTAAACTACTCGCTGAGTTTTAGCTTTTGCATCTTTGGAAACAACGTACCAACCAGTGACTGGATTCTGGAATCTGCCATATTCAGAATCACGTGTTTCTCTCTCAATAAACTCAGAGGTCTTTTTGTCTGCCAATATAGGGGCATCAACTCTGTTGGATCTGAGCTGAGGACTATTTAAAATAAGGGTAACTTCAGCCTTTGGAAGTTTATTAGCCTGCCATGCCATTTTTATGGCTTCGGTCAATTTCTCCTGATCCATTACTACGCCATTTAAAACTGCACCTTCAGGTAGAGGAGAAGATATCAGTTTAGATACTTTTACACCATCGCCAGATGAAGAACCTGATGCAATCTGTATGTTGGTATTTGACAGAAATACTACTTCAGACATTTGTTTATTTCCTTTCGTTGATTGCTAGTTTCTTATGAGCCTGCTCCAATTGTTTGGTAAGACTGATATATAGGTTGGATGATAGCAATCATTATAAATCCGACTGCAGCAGCCATTACTACTATCATTACAGGTTCGATATATGATGTAAGACGTATGAGAGCCTGTTTTGAGTAAAAATCAAGATCATTAGCAACGGATTCAAGCATAGTTCCAAGCATACCGGTTTCTTCACCGACTTTAATCGTTGAAGGCAACTTGGAAACGAACCCATTGACATCTTGAAGTGCAGTTGAGAGAGGCATACCACCGGCAACTTTTTTCTCAACTTCATTGAATTGTTCTTCGATATATTTATTGCCTATGGTACTCCTTGATATCTCGATACAACTGTGGATAGGAATACCGGATGAATAAAGAGAACTCATAGTACGTGCAAATCTTGCCGAGTAAATGACTTTGGTAAGTTTTCCCCATTTAGACATGATTTTGATATGGTCAATTTGATATCTGACTGCAGGGATTTTTATAATCATTTTTCCGAAAATGATAGCCAACACTACAACGACTAGTATTATGTACCATTTTGTAGCAACAAAGTCTGAAATGCCCATAAGAATTCGTGTCGGCAACGGAAGCGAAGGCATTGTATCAAATAAGTCTTTGAACTGTGGCAATACATAGCCAAACAGGATAGCTACAACAACTACTATTAGTACAGATAGTATTTTAGGATAAGTGAGCGAGTTTTTGGCTGTTTGCTCAAGTTGAGCTTCACTGGTGTACTGATCAGCTAATCTCAAACATGTTACATCTAGAGTACCAGATGTTTCGGCAGCTTTAAGCATAAAGATAAGCAAAGGAGGGAATGCAGGATCTAATTCTTCCATTACAGTAGAAAGAGAAACACCCTGTACAATCCTGTCGCGTAATCTGAGATACAGTTGTCTTTCATAATCCGAGATTGATTCATCATTTGCAACGATATCAAGTGCTTTAATTAGAGTTACACCAGATTTAATAAGCGTTCCAAGCTGACGGCAGAAATCGGCCAATCTTGGCTTTTTTAGAGGCTTAAGAGCCATTTGCTTCTTAATGGGTTTTGCTTCTAACAGAAGAAGACCTGACTCATGGAAACGTTTTTGCAGATCTGTCTCATCATAAGCTTCGGCCTTGCCTTTTATGACCTTGCCATTACTATCCTGTGCCTGATATTTATATTCCGGCATATATAATTGAGTCCTTTCTTCAGTCTGTTGTTTTATTCTGCTTCGTAATTTAGAAGCTCGAATGAATAATAAACTTTAAAGTTTCCTTCTATGCCCGGCTGAATGCCCTTTTCAGAACCGGTGTCAACATATACGACTCTGTATAATCCCTTTCTATATTCAAAACTAAGAGGTGCATTCTCATGGCTGTCCCATTCATACAGTGTGACAGTTCCTTTGCGGTGAGAGATGTAAGCTATCTTCTCAGCCGCACCTTCGGCAAGTCCGTTACTGGTGTTGGGATCATATATGGATGACATCTCACCGTAGTACTCGATACCGACTGATCGGAGGGCTTTGCGAATATCACGGGCTTCTTTATAGGCCTGTCTAGCCCCGGAATCAATAACAAAGCACAACGCAAGAACAGTCAACATACAAAAGACAACTAACGTGATTGCAATGATACGCAGTGTTTCTGCAAAGTTGCTTCTCTTGTAAAACTGGGTGCCTTCTATCTGTACTTCTTTGGGTTTATTATCCGACACCTGGGCAGTCCTCCTGATAAGTTAAAATAATTTTATCACGAAGAATTAATTAAGGACACTTAATATAATAAAATGTTACATCAAGGACACAGAATTGCGAGATAGTTAACAATTGGAAATTGATAAGACGAAATAAGTGCAATTGTTTGTAACAATGTTACACTGTGTAACATTGTTACATTATGTCATTGGAGCATGATATTGACACCATTAGCTGATTGACCCAATGAGTTGGATTCGTTACACATGCATAACATTTGTATAATATTGATTTAATATATTCTTAATTTGAATATTTGCACTCCCGACAATATAATTAAGATAACTAAATTTATTTTTACTCTGGTTATTTTAAGATACGGGAGATCAAATGATTAAAAGGAACGCGACAAGCAAATATCAGGTGAATAGTGGTAGAAAATACCACGGTTTTACTTTGGTTGAGCTTATTGTTGTTCTTGCTATTCTTGCAATCATTGCAGCGGTCGGTATATTTGCTGTAGTCGGATACATTAACAAATCCAAGTATGAGAAGAATCAGCAGAATGCTGTTACTGTCTATCAGACAGCACAGACAGCACTGGCTAAAATGACTTCTAACGGAACTGTTCATAATTGGTTAAATGAGATTCCTAATTATGATTTGACAAATGATTCTGAGTTGGCATTTCCGGATGAAACAGAAACAAATTATTCTAAGCATAAGATTTTGGCATTAACTTATAATCCTGAAACGCCTGATGATCAGGAAGCCCGGCTTCTTGAAGGTGAGTATCTATATAGTCTTTTATCTCCATATTTTTATGATCCTTCGATTTTTAAAGGAACAATGTCTGTCGTTTTGGATGTTTGTAAGACTAAAAATAATGGAAGTTATGAATATACTGTGAACGTATTGGCAGTGTTTTACAGTGCCGAGAATGAAGCTAAAGGTGGATGGGATACTAAATGCATTGGAGAGCACGATGAGGATGAGAGCCTTACTGAAATGCAGCAGTGGTATCTAGATCATGATCTTCCGGATTCACGCGAAGAATATCGTGAACATACCAGTTTTGTAGGTTATTGTGACGGAAAGGTTGCAAGCAGCGTTTCGTCTGTTTCTTTACCGTGGGATCCGACTTATGAATTGGACGGTCATGTTATCGGACCTACCTTAGATGAAACAATGGCTAAAGGTTATCTGTTTAATATCAGTAACGGTGAGACCCTAGATATTTCGTGGGCTATTTTTGATGAAGATCGTGATCCGAATAGAGATGAAGAAGAAGGATACAACTATAGATATTCAGCCAGTGATTATCATGAAGAAGATCTTTTTATTGTTCTGGTCGATTCCGATCAGCCGAATAACAAGGTAGGTCTTTATATTGATCATAATGATCTTAAATATGCAATAGACAATTCATTGAGCCAAGAGTCTTATATGACACACGAATATATCGATAATACTAAGATCGACAGAGAGTCTTGGTATGGTCAGATTCGGGTTTATGTAAAAAGAGCGGGCGAGTCGGATAAGTTCACCTTGACACTCCCTCTCACTAAGACGCATGTATTAGGAGATGACAGAACAGGTTGTCCGACGTATTGCACTCCTGAAGAGGGTAATTCAAATATTGCCGGCTATTACGAATACACCATTGCGATAGATGCAATGATGACTCGTGACATGGAATCAGATTTCAGTTCTAATGAATTTGGAATTAATAAACTATTTAATGACACTACTCCCAGAAATATATATGCAATATTGGTTGGAAACGGGACTGCTGATGCATCCGATGAATTGCCAATAACTGATACAAGCCTTAAAGAAGATATCGATGGTAAAGACAGTGATGACAATGCTTGGAAAACAAATTGGAAATACACATCCAATAGTGGCATTTCCGGTAAGTCTAAAACAGATTTGATTGGAACATATGCTGCACGAGCAATTAATGATCCGGTATATTTCACGGATATAAATAATGGATATTATAATTACCATATTCGTCAGCACAGCGCTAAGAACGATCAGATAGATAATGCGGATAAGTATCAAGATTATAATTATATTATCACCGGAAGAGCGGTTGTTAATACTTATTTCGGCGATAAGGTTTACGATGAGCAAGAAATAGCATTTGGTGAGTATGAGTATTTTGGTGGTACGGTTTGGACAAGCAGTGAGAAGGAAGCTGTGCTCACTAACTGCAGACACCTTTATAATATCCGTTGGATGACAAATACGGATGAGACTGTTTATAAGATCGTAAGTGATATAAACTGGTATTTCCATAGAGGCAATGAGTATTATAGCCGGGTTAAGGTGTTTACAAAAGATGATACAGGAAATCCTGTTTTTAGTTCGCCTGTAGATAATGAGAATTCTCTTAGAATCGTATCTTTCCCAGCATTTAATGTATTACCTGCTAATGCAACATTAACATCTTTACCTGTTTCAGGTTCCAATAAATATTCAATTAATAATTTCCAGCTTAGAGCAGGATCATTTATCGATGGTACGGATAAAGCATATGCCTTGTTCTGTGAGAATAAGGGAACGATTTACAATTTTTATATTGATAATCTGAGTTTGGTACTTGCAGATGTTGATGATGGTGATACTTGTGATTATACAGGAAGTGGTGTAGGTATTGCTCAAACCGATAATGTTACTGTTCAGAAAGGTGATAGCTTCTCAAACAATACTGATACTCCGGCGGGATGCCTTATTGGAATTAATAAAGGTATCGTTGGCGTTAATGATCCACTGTTAGGAGAAAAGAATAATACAGTATGTGTAACCGATAGTGTCGTTATGGGTGGAAATTATTGGGAATATGACACCCATGTTCGTGATGTTGGTGGCGTTGTTGGTAAGAACCTTGGTATAACAAATGGACGTATTGAGGTAAGCGGTAGTTTTATTGTTCTTGGATATAGAAATGTCGGTGGAATAATTGGTATTTCTGATGCTGATATTTCTGCACAATTAGTAGTTAATGGTTATTCTAGTAGGAATTCAGAGTTCTCATTACCTGAGATTCAGGTTATCAATAAGAAACCCTCATGTGCCGTAATATCAAATTGCCGAGTCGGGGGCGCTGTTGGAAAGTTTGGAGATGATAGTGGGAATGTTCAAGAGTATCATGAGTTTAATTATTCAGCAACCTCATATAGGATAACAACACCTGATGAATCTACTGGTGAGTTTGGTTTTGTTGAAGCAGATAAGCCTATCTATCATATTTCAGTTTCTTTTCAGAAAGATTCACTCATTCTTAATGTGGGCGGCGAGGCTGCTACTGACAATGATCGTAAAGATAGTTCCGTTGGTGGTGCTATTGGTTATTTGTGCAATAGTTCAGGTAATTATCTCAGTATCAATGTGGAAAACGATGGCTATATTATATCAACAAGTCCGCTTTCCGATGCTGTTTGTTGTGGTGGAGCTATTGGAAAAGAGAAAAACTGCGAAATAAAAACGATTTATCTGAATTGCGAGAATAGTGATAATTCTGCTGTTGGATCTTTTAATGATTCGACAGATATTGGTGCTGCTGCAGCTGGTGGTGCATTAGGAAGAATTGAAACAGATACTACTAATCTTGACAGAACAATTGCTTTGAATGTTATTAACAATGGAAAAATCAGATCAATTGGTTTTGCAGATGGTTATGGATCGGGTGGTGCAATTGGCGGAGCAGCAAATTCTCTTAAGAATATGCTTTATATATCTGTAGATAATAAGTTGAATTCGTTGATCAAAAGTAACGGAGAAACTATTGGTTATTGTAGTGGTACTGGAGGCGCCATAGGCGGATTAGGTAATAATTCGAATGATGATACGGAACTTGTAAATGGTACTGTGGTTTATGTTGAGAATCACGGAACTATAGAGGGTCATTACAATGTAGGAGGGGCTGTAGGTAATTTGCCGTTAAATAATGGCGGAATTTTTGCAGTTAATTATGGCCGTATAGAAGGTGATTCTTTTGTCGGTGGTGCTGTGGGAAGAAGCGTAAGAGATCAGCATGGAAGTATTGTCAGCATATTATGTGGAGCTAACATCAGAGGTAATAACTTCATTGGTGGTGCTGCGGGAAGAGTATTAAACTTCAAAGAAGATACGAAAATCAGAACTGTTATTAAACAAGATTCGACTATTTATGGAACTGAATATCTTGTTGGTGGTATTTGTGGAGATATTTCTATTTCTGAAGATAATACCTTAGGAACAATTGAACTTAAAGGCGATAATTCTAATCCAATATTATATATTCAGGGTAATGCTTCCTGTGTGGGTGGTGCTGCCGGTGCAGTAAGATTAGTTTATTCCGACTCTACCAATATTATGGTCATGCCAGAAATTGTTATGCCTATACAGAATGACTTTAATAGACTTGCTGTGAAAATCGATGGAAATAATGATGTCGGAGGTGTTATTGGAAGATTGTTGGGCAATAATTCCTCGTCAAATGAGCCGAGTGCGTGTATTAGTGGTTCGACAAATAAGAACATTGATGTAGATATTACGGTTTATCTTAATCCTAATTCGCATATTATTGGAAAAGGCAACAATGTAGGTGGTGCCGTTGGCTCTATCATTACGAAGGAAGTTGGAGCTACAGAAGAAAGTAAGATCAACAAGTTCTATGGCAACATTAAGGTCATTTCTAAATATGAAGCAACGTCTATTGATTCAACTATCAGAGGATCATCTAATGTTGGTGGTGCGGTAGGATTCATCAAACAGATGAATATGTTTAATAAAGATAATAAATCAGGAATAACAGTGGATTTTACTAGTTCCCCTTGGAGAGTAGATGCTACTGTTTCAAATGGTAATGCCAATGTTGGTGGAGCTTTAGGATACATAAATACTGTTAAGGATTATTCAACAAAGCCAGTGGGTAATTTTACTATTGTTGTAAAATTGGGCACGTCAACTATTACAGCAAGTAATAAAGGTTCAAATGTTGGTGGAGCCATTGGATATAACGAGAAAGCCCTTAATAATTCACAAATAGACACACGCTTGGATATTAAGGGTGAAATATCTGGAGGTTCTAATGTTGGTGGTGTCATTGGATACAATTATTTGGTTCACGATTATGGTCCAAATAAATCGGGTGTTATAAATAAAGTAAGTACAACTATTACTGGAGAGATTGTTGGTAACGGTAATAATGTTGGTGGAGCAATTGGTTACAATTATGCAAATATTAACAATCTTTCTGTAACCATTAATGGCTCTGTAAAGAGTACAGGAAATAATGTTGGAGGTGCAATCGGTAATTGCTACGCAGATAAAAATGATAATAATAAACAAAAATATGTAATTACTAACATAAGCGTAAAAATACAGGGTGCTGGAAAAGTTAGTGGACAGGATTCTGTTGGTGGTGCGATTGGATTAAATGAATTTAATATAAAAGATATTGAAGTTGATATTTCAGGTAATTCTTATTCTGGCAATTCAAAGATAAGTGGAACTATCCGCGTTGGTGGTGCTGTTGGCTACGCGTCTGCTACACAGAATGTTACTGGTGATAATATGCTTAATGGTAACGCTGCCGGACGAATTACTAGAATAAAGGTAAAGATTTCAGCCGACTATGCACTTAGTGGCAATGAACGAATGGGCGGCGCAGTTGGACAGATAGGTGATAAATGGGGTACAGGAAGTGCTTATAGATCTCCTGCGTTGGTTTCTGTTGAGGTTACGCTTAACTCTGCATATTTATTTGATCCCAAAAACACGGGAACTGAAACTGGTTCATCTTCTTGTATTGGTGGTATTATTGGTGTCTTTATAGACGGTCGACTTGGACAGACAGGTGATAAACAGACTGGAGAAGTCGTGCTGAAAGGTTCGGGTGGTGTTGTAGATTTTTCTGCTTTTTCTGATGTTCTTGATCTGGATTACTATCCTGATAGGATTTACAGTAATGCCGTGTTCATTGGTGCAAAAGGGTCTTCAATAGGTGGAATCATCGGGCAGATTGGTTTGGGCCAGCTTATAGGAAAAGAATATGAGCAGAAGGTATGTTTAACTAATATGTCTGTTGCCGAAGATGGACCTGATCTTTGTGTTGTTTCGATTAGTGGTGGCAATAGAGTTGGCGGTTGGATTGGAAGCGGTTATGCTTTGCATGGCGGTTTTGGTAATGATGACAAGCATATGAATGATACTCCTGCAACTTATTCTGTAAAGAATGTTAAGGCTGTTATTAGCATTGATAAAAATGGTGTGGGAGGAAGCGAAATAGGCGGCTTTTGCGGAAGAGCGGATGGATATAATGCAAAAACAAATTGGACAGCAGCAACCTATGGCACTGTTGCAAATATTAATGTTGATCTTAGCGATGCTACTATTATCGGAGGTTCTAAAGTCGGAGGCGTTTTCGGTGAAGCATATTATATGCAGTTTAAAAAAGGTAAGATCGATGTAACAATTAGTTCTCGTACTAATATTGGCGATTATGCCAAGAATGCACTCCCAGGTGACAACAAGGATTATAAGCCTGTATGTTATTGTTCAGGTGGTGTTATTGGTTGTGTGGAAGGTAGACATAACACAGAAAATAAGAATCAATTTACATTTAGTATTCCGATAACCATTACTATTGATTCTACATCCAGAATCAGTGGTCTTGGTTCTGTTCCTTCTGGTGAAGATGCCTCTAAATATGGAGTTGGTGGCGTATTTGGTATATGTGATGCAAACTTTAATGGCGACAGTCAAATGATCAGGATTACTAGTGAAAACGGCACAGTTTGTGCTGTTCAATCTGCTTCTGTTAATGCTGGTGGTGTTGTTGGAAGAATGGTAAACGGCACATTAAAGAATGTTAGTGCTAATATATCAATTTGCGCTGATACAAGTAATGTTTGTATTGGAGGCGTTATCGGCAGATTAGAAATAGGAACAATCACCAATTGCCATTTGGGACCTGATACTGGGATTATGGGTGAGGACTCCGGAAAGACATTCTTTAAAAACAACTTTGGAGAGAATTCTGTATATACTCCAAGTGAATATCATGTGGAAGCAACTAAGAACTCATCTGTTTTAGCAGGTGGCTTTGCAGGTTATGTCGATGATGCAACAATAGATAATTGCTATACAACTGCTACTGTTAATGTACCCAAAGGTGATGCCGTTGGTGGTTTTATTGGAAAGGCTAATAAGGGTTCAGTTAAGAATAGTTTTGTTGGTGGCCGCACATATCAGACCTCGTATGTTTCTAAGACTGGTAATGTAACCGGTGCAACATTTGTTGGTGGATTTGTTGGTCAAACCACAGGTGCTATTTATTTTGAGAATTGTTATTCTACTGCATCTGTGTTGGGTTCAGGTAGTTTTGTTGGTGGTTTTATCGGTTCAAGAAATGATAGCACCAAGGCAATAAAGAGTTGCTACTGTACTGGCCTTGTAACTGCTACTGAAACAGCGGTAGCCGGAGTTTTTGCTGGTAATTCCAGTAAAACAAATCTAAATGGTGATTATGTATTGGCGGGTATCAACAGAAATAAACCTCTGGTTGGCAATTTGTCTGATGATGAATTCTCTTCAACTACATTAAGCCTGGCTAATGCAGACACGATAAAGGGCGGCAATGCGCAGAAGAATGGTCATCCTTTTGATGGTGCGTTGATTGGAAAAGCATATCCGCTCCGTGGAGTAGGAACAGACAACGTTCATTGGGGTGACTGGCCTGTAGCTGTTGTGAAGACTACTAGTGTTTCCGATTGCGTAGTAACTTTGGGCCTTGATCCTTTTGAATTTGATTTCGATTACAGTAAGAACGGCTATCATATGGATAATGTTCTGACTATTAAAGATACTGATAATGATTATGATTTAATTTATGGAACCGACTATACCATTGATTATTCCAAGATCACCGGTGTTGGAGAATCTACAATAGTAGTTACCGGAATAGGCGAGTACTACTATGGAGCAATTGAGATTCCTGTCAAGATTAATCCTGTATCGCTTAAGCAGATAACGGGATTAAGCGTGGTTATCGGTTATCCTGATGGTATTTCGGAAGAAGGATTTGAATATACCGGAGCTCCCAAGAATCCGAAGAGCACTGTTACTATTGTTGATGAAAATGATGTTGTAATAGCTACTCTTGTAGAAGGTACCGATTATTATCTTGAGTATTCTCGAGGTGGTATTGTTACCAGTAATAACATTGATATTGGTGAATTGTCTGTTAACGTAATAGGTTTTGGTAACTATTCAGAAAAGCAGGAAGATAAACTCGTAGATGTAGGAACTTTTAAGATTATCGGAAGAAATCTAGAAGATGCCGAGGTTAAACTTATAAATGATACAGAAGAAGAGTTGATTTATGATGGCAAAGAAAAAGAGCCGGATGTTACAGTAAGAATCGACGGTAGAACGCTGACACGAAACGTCGATTATAAAGTTGAATATGTATGTGCAGCTTATGAAGATGATGACGATCCGGATTTAAAATACAATCATACTGATGTAGGCATAGTTAAAGTTGTTATTTTGCCCATGGACGATAATGACCAATTCAGTGGCAAAAATTCTAAAGAATCTTTTGAGATTAGAAAAGCAACGAATCTTATAAAGACCGATCCAACCATTTCAGGATGGACCTGGGGAGATGCCCCTGAGCAACCGAATCCTTTAGAGGCCACATTTGGTACTCCTCAATACTCGGTTTATACAGATGCTAACTGTACCGAGGCTAATTTGAAAGTCGGTCCCTGTGTTGCAACTGAAAATATGAGTGCGGAAGAAGTTCTTAAGGAGGCGATGCGGGATTTGGAGGCCGGCAGTTATTACCTTAAGGCAGAAATCATAGATACAGCTAACTATAATAGCGTATCGAAAACTGTTCCGTTTACTGTTGGCAAAGCTAATATTGCAGACAAATTTAATGTTGAATTGGATTGTTATGTATACTATTACGATGGAAATGAATGTGTACCAAATGTTTCTTTGGTATTCAAGAATGATCCCAACAGAACGCTCGATGTTAGCAATTATGATGTCGAACCAATAGTTGATAGTATACATGTCGGTACGAAGACGATCACTATAACGGGAAAAGAAAACTGTTCCGGAACCACAACTGTTACATACGAGATCAAGCCGACGTGGACAGTTCAGTTTAATCCTAATGGTGGCTATTTTGAGGGTGAGCAGGAAACTACGTTCTATATAAGAGATGGTTATTCTGTTGATAAGCCGTCAGATCCTGTGCGTGATGATGGATACGAATTTGTAAGATGGCTATGGGATCCTAATCCGTCTACAACAGAAGCGTATGATTTCAATTCTCAAGTCAAGTCAGATCTGTATATCTATGCAGAATGGAAGCAGACTTGGAAGGTTACATTCTACTTGGATACTGATGAGGCCGAAATCTATGATCAGCAGACTGTTGATGATAAAGCTAAAGCAACGGACCCTACAGATCCTACAAGAGAAGGTTATGAATTTGCCGGTTGGTATATAGATAAAGACTATAATATCGCGTGGACAGGTTTTGATACCTTGATAAAGACAAATTACGATTTGTATGCAAAGTGGACTCCCGAGACTCATACGGTTACTTTTGTGTTGAGTGATGATGATACTCAGAATATCCAGGTTCCCTATGAGTATCCGGCTGCAGTGCAGGAACCGGTTATTCCAGCTCGTGAGAGCGATGGCTATATTGTTGAAGGTTGGTATACTGACGAGGAATATACTGAAGAGAATAAGTTTACCGGTTTTGGTTCACCATTGCCTAAAGATATAATTCTTTATGCGAAGTGGAAGGAACCTGAACAGGGTCAGGGCTGATATGAAACGTAAGAGTAAAACATTATTGGTAAGAAGAACTGCAGATATCCTTCAGAATAATGAGGGTGCCAGTATTGTATTGGTTACTATCATTGCAGTAATAGTTGTTACCAGCGTTATCATTTTATCTGTGAATGTTAATGCTTTGATGGCTGCTGCCAATAAGCAATATAACCAGGATCAGGCATATGAGGCCGCAAGGAGTATGGGCGAAGCCCTTGATGATAATATCAATTCTCAGAAATTTGATCTGTCAGATTATGCTGATTACACTGATAATGGCGGTTTTATCATTAATGATACTTATGAGAGCATTAGTGTTGCTGTTAAGATAGAACGTCGTGGTATGGATACTTATGCTGTTATTGTAACTGCCCAAGCATCGGGTGAAGAATATGTCTATACAGCGACATATTATGGTTCTGACAAGACATATATGAGGTTGAGCTGAAGTGAAGATCATAAGTAAAAGGGACAACATACTAAAAGATAATAATGGTGAGACTATCGTTGAGGTAGTTGTCGCTTTTGCATTATTAACGATAATGCTGGTTGTTTTCTCGCAAGGTATAGCGTTTGCGACCAATGCAAATGTCAGAGCGGATAAAACAAGAGCGAACGCTGATGATGCAATGAAAGAACTTCAGGATTGGACTGTTAAGGATGAAAGACCGAACAGAGGACCTGTAATACCGAATGATGAAGATCTTGAAAAAGACTTATATTTGTATAAGAGAATCTATACTGTAACATTAGATGGCGATACATACACATACGTTGTTTATTCAATGGATTGATGTTATGAGAAGAAAGTATGACAAAAAAGGAATAACCCTTGTTGAATTAGTGGCTGCAATGGTGCTTACAGCTATTTTTGCACTTGCTTGTGTCATGCTTATTGTACCTGTTACCAAGATCTATAGACATACGCTCGCACAGAGCAGAGCTCAACTTGTTGCAGATACGGTCGTCGATTCGTTGAGAGCGGAGTGCTCCAAGGCGATAATTACCAATACCGGAGATGTCTGGATTGCCAATCCTGACAATTATGATGGTTCAATTATGACTAATGCAGATCCTTCCAAGGAAGGAGGCAGCGTTCTTGTAATTAGAAGAAATGAGAATTATTGTGAGACAATAGCTTCTACACTGGAGTACACCATCGATGATCCTAATGGAGATATCTATAAAAGTATTCTCGATAAAGATATGGCTGAGAATAAGTACAAGGAAATAAGTGATGATCCTGCAAATATCTACAGCCGTTCCATATACAATATGGATCCGTCTGACAGGGAAGCCGGCATAATCCATTTTGGATATTATAAAAACATACCCGTAGAGGTAACTACGTTTACAGGACAGAAATACACATATGTATGCCCCCAGGAATATTATGACTTTACGAATCCTTATTCAAAATCAACATATCAGGACTTTAAGGTCAGATTGAATTTCCATAATATCGGATTTGATTCAAAGGGTCTCCCTGTATATGTTATCTGCGATGTGAATATAATAGATGAGAATGGAAGCCTAGTTTATACAAGAAAAGCTACTATTTGCTTCTAAATACGCGCCTCATTTACAATTCGTTCGCAAAAAGCGCCTCCGTTAACACGTCGTTTGCAAATTTGAGGTTTTTCGTTATCCGTTAAACAAATTGTTACCCAGTAGTGAATTGTGGCGGAAATGTGTTGAAGTCTGATTTCGAATGGTTTATAGTTAAACCATCAAGCAAGTCAAAGCCATTTGACAAATAAAACAATTCACTTGAGGGTGAAAAAATAAAGGAGGTCACGACCATGAAAAAGTTAGGTAAGTCAACAAAGAGAGGTTTCACATTAGTTGAGCTCATCGTAGTTCTTGTTATCCTCGCAGTACTCGCAGCAATGCTCGTTCCTGCATTGATCGGATACATCAACAAGGCAAGAGAAGAAAAGGAATATCAGGCAGCATCTACTGTTTACACAGCTGTACAGGCTCTGGCTACTGAAGAATATGGTAAGCACGGTTATAAGACCGGAACAACAGATATTGATGTTGCTAAAATCACTGTAGCAAAAGTTGAGGATCTTACAGGTTTAGATAACATTGATGATATCCAGATTTCTGTTAAGGGTGCTACAGTTACAGAAATTAGCGTCAAGTTTGACGGCGGCGAAAAGTATTATAACTACGAAGTAGGTGAGAAGACTTGGGAAGCTGATGAAAATACAATCGGTAATGTAGTTGCTATCTCATAAATAAGAGTTAATACTTAAACAATTAATTAATCCAAAGCAACCGGGTAACCCCCGGTTGTTTTTTGCTTTCATATATTTCTTTTTACAATTTCTCTCAAAGTGTATAATCATTAATAAGATATCTGATTAAGGAGAACACCACCTTGAATTTTTCTTACCCATTATTTGAAATGCCTGCTATTGGCATCTATCTGATCGTTTTGGCGTTTGTTTTCGGTGCGATATTTGCCAGTTTCATTACTTGTACGGCATGGCGTGTTGTAAGAGGTGAGGATTGGATGCTGGGACACAGCCACTGTGATACATGTGGACATGAGCTGTCGACGGCTGATCTGTTCCCGATTATTTCATATCTGGCTCTTAAGGGTAAGTGCAGATACTGCGGTTCCAAGGTTCCGCCCAGAGACTTGATCTTTGAGATCATTTTGGGAATCTTATTTGCCGGAACACTTGCGATTCACGGACAGTTCGATGCGATCGTTGCCGCTTCACTGGCTCTGGAAGTGCTTCTCCTCGGATTATCTCTCGCAGACTGGGATTCAGGTGTTATTCCTGACGGATTCCTTGGTGCGATCCTCGTTGTATGGATAATTACTGTCGGATTCAGAAACGATATCCAGCGTTATGCTCTTGAAGGACTTGCAGCAGCTGCTGTTGTCGGTCTTGTTCTCGTAATCGCCATTGCAATTGCCGGTAAGGTAAAGAAAACAAAGATGAGCTATGGTCCTGCAAAGCTTGCAATGTGCCTTATGCTGTTCCTCGGAATAAAGGGTGCATGCATTGCCGTTGGTGCTGCGATCGTTGTGGGAATTATTTTCGCGATTGGATGCAAGGCTAAAAAGAGAAGACTGGCCCTGGCTCCTGCTATCTCGATCGGAGTCATAATTGCTTTCCTGGCAAAGGATGCGCTCGGTCTGTTTTTGGGTATTTGACGGCCACTCTGTCTGATATCTAACAATCTAAAAAGCTTTTGCTTGACACTTGTAATATTTGCTGTAAACTTTTGAAGTTTACGGCATTTTTACTGCCGGGAGTTGGGAGTGTAAAGTTCGGGTAAATGCAAAAGCTTCTGTCTGTGGCGATACCTTGCTATAATTCGCAGGATTACGTTCGCAAAGCTATAGAGAGCGTCCTTCCGGGTAAGGACCGTGTGGAGATCATCGTCGTTGACGATGGTTCTACTGACGACACCGCCAAGATCGGAGACGAATATGCTGCAAAATACCCGGGAATCGTCAAGGTTGTCCGCAAGGAGAACGGCGGCCACGGTGATGCCGTCATGACGGGCGTTGCAAACGCCACGGGCCTCTATTTCAGAGTTCTGGATTCCGATGATTGGCTCGATAAGGATTCACTTGAAAAGGTCCTCGCTGTTCTCGATAAGATGGACAAAGAGAACGATCCCGTAGATCTCCTGATCACAAATTATGTTTATGAAAAAGTTAATGAGGGAAGAAGGAAGCAGATCCATTACCGCAAGAATCTTCCCGTAAACCGTAAGTTCACCTGGGACGAAGTAGGCAAGTGGGCTACCGGTTCTTATATCCTGATGCACTCTGCGACTTACCGCACGGAACTCGTCCGCGAGTGCAATATGGTGCTCCCGAAGCACACTTTCTATGTAGATCACCTCTATGTCTGCCACCCCATGATGAGGGTGAAGACCATGTACTATATCGATGTTGACCTCTACAGGTATTTCATCGGACGCGAAGACCAGTCTGTTAATGAGAAGGTCATGCTCAGCCGTATGGACCAGCAGGTCAGGGTCAACCGCCTTCTGTTATCAGAGCTCGATACTGATTCGCTTGAGAATAAGAAGCAGCGCGATTATATCAATTATTATGTTGAGATTGTTACGATGGCGACTATTACGTTCTATCTGAGGGCCGGCGGCAAGGAAAATGAGAAGAAGATGGAAGATTTCATGAATGAGATCAAGGAGACCAAGCCTTCTTATTTCGACCTGATCACGTCTTTCCCTGTAAAGAGACATCCTTTAAGATCGCTGCGTTACATGCCTAAGTGGTTGATCTATCCTTTATACCGTTTCGGTTATTCTATCGTTCGACGGGTTTTCGATTTTAACTGAAGAACCGTCATTCCGATCCCGCTCTCAACTAGCGGCAATAAGAAATTACAGAATCTCGACAGTATGAGTGTGCTGCCGAGTATTGCTTCGGGTATAAGGCCGTCAAAGAAAAGCGCATAGCCGTATTCCGTTACTCCTGCAGCGCCCGGAAGAGGCAGTGAGGATACGGATAAAAAGAGCGCTCCCTGAGTGCAGATGCCTTGGAACCATGTGAGATCTGCCGCTCCCAATGCTTTCGCGCAGAGGAAGGGAATCGAGAAGAATACTGTTATCTGGACTATGGAATTTAAGAGCATCTTGATGAAGACGATCTTGTTGAGCTTCATGAGTTTTGCGGCTCTTCTGTAACCTGCAAAAGATCTCAGAGTCTTATATTTGTCGCCCGGTTTTGAAGGCTTTTTGCCCGGAAGCTTTAATGCGATGCAGGCAAAGAAAAGTGCCATTTTGCGTGAGAAAAGAACGCAGAAGAGCATGATGATTATTCCTAAGTTAAGTATGAATCCGATAGGGAAGACGTAGGCGAATTTGCCGTCAACCTCAAGGAGATTCTTTGGTGCAAAGATGGCTCCGATGACACCCCAGACAACTGAGATTATCTGGAAGCTTAAGAGTGCGCAGAGGAGCGAGAATGCACCAGCGGATACCTTGATCTTATCCTTGGCCATGAAGTATAACTGGCCCGGCTGGCCGCCTGTGGAAGACGGTGTGATGGAACTGAAGAAGAAACCAGCGAAAGCATATTTTATGGTCTGGGCAAATGAGGTCTTGTAACCGACGAGCCTTAAGCACCGGCGGATGTTCATTGCCTCACAGACAAAGTAGATCAGGGTGCAGGCCGCAGCCGCCAGAACCCACCAGATATTGGCCTGTTTAAGGGTGCCGACGATGTCCTGGCTGCTCAGTTCCTTCCAGATGACATAGGCTGTGGCAGCGCCGAGTGCGATCAGAACGAGCACACTTATCCACAGAGATTTTTTCTTCCATATCGTCATCAGGCAGTTCTCCTAAAACAGGAATCTAAAGACAGTTCCCTTTTTCCACTACGAGATTTTATCATAATAAAAATAAATAAGTGTGTGAATAATATGGACAAAACCTATATGAATGTTTGACTTTGCGATATTCGTCCTATATAATATGCGAGTTTGAAATCCACGCACGAGAGGGGGGATAAAGATGTCTGAGATTAAAGTTAAGGAAGGCGAGTCCCTTGACAGTGCACTTCGCAGATTTAAGCGTTCTTGCGCAAAGTCTGGTGTTCTTGCAGAGGTTCGTAAGAGAGAACATTATGAGAAGCCTTCTGTAAAGAGAAAGAAGAAGTCAGAAGCAGCTCGTAAGAGA
>JAEEGL011781902.1_pt1 | contig 26550 bp, 13 predicted proteins | sample 9134231 | NCBI WGS metagenome assembly JAEEGL01 (sample SAMN16246548, study PRJNA631951) | gut metagenome | biome: gut microbiome; feature: rumen; material: fiber-attached | host: Bos | place: Iran: Karaj | collected 2018-10 | reverse complement strand
TCACGAACCATCTTGGATTCCGTACGGGCATGAGAGAGCATGTCGATGAAGTTCACAACCAAAACATTCAGGTCATTGTTACTGAGCTGTGACAGCTGCTGCATGAACTTCTCTCCACCTACAGAGTCGTAAATCTTATGATAAGAGAAAGTGTCATGCCTGCGATACCGGTCTATCTGCGTCTGTATGAGCGGTTCTTCATTCAGATTCTTTCCTTCCTCCTCATCCTCATCCACCCACAGATCGGGGAACATCTTAGCAATCTTATTAGGCATCAGTCCACTGAAGATAGCATTACGGGCATACTGAGTGGCGGTGGGGAGAATGCTCATATACAACTGCTCATCGATCTCAAACAGTTCGGCAAGATCATGTGAGAGCACACGCCACTGATCATAACGGAAATTGTCAATGACAATCAGGAAGACTTTCTGTTGTTTGTCGAGCAGAGGGAAGATCGTCTTCTTGAACAGTTCCGGACTGATCATCGGACGTTCCTCGGAGGGGATAAAACGATCATACTCATCCATCCAGTCGAGGTAATGTCGCTTGATGAATTTCCCAAAGCCATTATCAGCCTCGGCCTTCTGCATCTGGAGCATCTCCGTCATGCTACTGTCGGTGCTGCTCAACTCCAATTCCCAGTGAACCAGTCGTTTGTACACGTTCACCCAATCATCCCAAGTACGACAGTTGTCTATCTGCATACTGATCTCCATGAAGTTCTGCTGATAACCGCTCTGCGTCACCTCACTCTCTATCTCCCTGCGATGGATATTCTTCTTAAGCGACAAAAGGATCTGGTTGGGGTTGACGGGCTTGATGAGATAGTCGGCGATCTTCGAACCGATGGCTTGGTTCATGATATCCTCCTCCTCACTCTTGGTTACCATCACCACCGGTGTGGATGGCGTTATCTCCTTGATGCGCTGCAGCGTCTCCAGTCCGGTGATGCCTGGCATCATATCGTCCAACAGGATAAGATCGAACGTACGTTGCTGACAACGCTCGATGGCATCCATACCATTATTGACGGTCTCTACCTCATAGCCTTTCTTCTGTAAGAAAAGGATATGTGCCTTCAGCAGATCCACCTCATCATCAACCCATAATAATAATCCGTTTGTCATATCTTCTATCTTAGATTAGAAACCCTCCAACTCATAATACTCATCCTCCAGATTAGGGATCTTCTTTTTCTCCGTCTTCTTGTCACCCTTCTTATCAGTCGTCGTAACTTTCTTCTTCGACGGTATCGTATCGTTCTTTCTTCTGAGAACATTACCGAAACCATCGTTGAAATCGATACCAGTATCTTCTATCAGCGGTTGGCGCTGTTGTCTATCGCCTGAACTCTTCACCGTTGTCGGTTTCTTTGCAGATGCCGGTTGTGTCGGTTTCTTTGCAGGTGTTGCTGACTTTGCCGTATTGACAGGCTTTGTTTCTGATGCAGCAGGCTTAGTCGTCACCGCAGGCTTTGCTGACTCTGCTGGCTTTGCCGTAGTGACAGGTTTCGGTTCCGGTTTGTTCTCTACCGGGATGGATATATCCGGAGTTGTTTTCTTTTCTTCCTTCTTGGCCGACGGTGCTGGTTGCTCCTCCATCATGATGATATCGGAATCAACACGTTTTACAGGAGCGTTCTGTTCCGGTACGACAATATCCGGAGTATTCTGCTTAACTGGCGTTACCTGCTCCTTCTTCGCCGGTTCTTCTTCGGGAACAACGAGGATATCACCATTACCACCCTGCGGCGTGATGCCTAAGTCGATCAGCATACCGTCGTCTACTACCCCACCCTGATAGAGTTCTTTATCTTCGGGAGCAGGCTCCGGCTGCGGCTGATATTCGATATTCGCGGGTTCTGTCAACAGTCGTACCGTACTGATACGCAACGGGATAAAGTGCTGCTCATAGAAATCATCATAATCCGGGTAACTGAATTGTGTACCTAACAATGGTAAGTTAGGCTCACTGATAAGTATCTTCCGACAGCTGGTGGTCAACTCACGTATTCGTTCATTATCGAACAACTGTCGTGCATACTGCAACACCTCGTCATAGCTTAAGAAGCCGTTAACGATCATCTGGTGCAATCCGTCATGATCCTCTATCTGTATCTCAAAGTTTCTCACCAGATAGTTGGTGAAGTTATACCGCGCCAGTTCGAACAGCAATTGGTTCTCATTCACGGAGTCAGGCACATAGGCTAAGATGAACACGAACGGGTCATTACGCTCTACCGTAAACTCCTTGACGGCAACGGAATCGCTGTCACTCATCATCACCATACGCCGCTCCCACACATTATCCATATCGAAAGTACCACCATGGATACGTCGGCCGCCCTTCACCCCGTTGATGATCATACCCGCCAGTTCGCTGACACTGCTCTGCGGATAGTCTTTCACAACAGTCTCCATATGATCCAGACATTTCTTGCCATTACCCTCGTTCAGGTAAGTCATACCTTCAATAAAGATGAACTTATCACGGTTCTCACCTTGTGGGAAACGACTGGTAGAGACAGACGTATTACGATGCACAGTCAAGAAATCACTCTTCTTGAAAGCCTCATAGGTGGCGGTGTACAACGAGTCTTCCAGATGTTCACCATAGCGGGCATTCTCCATATAATAAGGATTGCTGAGCAATACGGTCCACTCACTCTCGGGATACTCACTCTTCAACAGTTGTAAGTACTGATCAGCACGTGAGGGATTGCCCTGTCGCTGGTACAACAGCCACAGATGATAATACACGTTATCCTTATGCTCATAATCCGGGTACTGGTTGAGAATGCGCTGCAGGTTACGCTCACTCAGTGTCAGATGGTTCAGTTTGTCCTTGAAGATCACACCGCTATGATAGAGTCCATCCTTGATGATCTCGTTACTGGCTTGTATCTGTTCCTCGGTGAAGGGTATCTGAGCGAGGTAGTATTCCCGTTTGTGGGGATCATTGGCAGCACTGTCCACCGTATTGGTCAGTGAGTCTTGTGCCATGTCGTTGTCTGTCATCTGTCCTTGACCATCGTCACCCGAGGGATTGTCCATACCCATGCCTGCCACAACGGTCTTGTTCACACGCTGCCAGTTGTCCACATTCTCACGCTTACCCCATTGTTTTTCAAAGTTTGCTTTTCCCTGACTCACGGCCATCGGGTTATAGAAATACCAGGTGGCATCCTGTCGGGTACCAGCAGGTGTAGGGGTCGTCTGACGGGGGGTTGTCGTCTGTCTGCCCACAGCCCCCTGTTGCTGACTCACCTGTTGTGCCTCTTGCTCCTGCCGAGCCCTTTCCTCTTCTCTTACGTTTTTCTTCAGAGCCTCAATGATCTTATCGATAGCCGCCAAGCGCTCAGCCTCCGGCATACGAGCCAGTTCCTGCAGGGAGTCTTGCAGATGGACAGCTTCGGTATGAGGCACCAGTTCGTCCAGGATCTTCGAACGCTCAGACAACTGCTCATAGTCATCACGATCCTTATCCAACAGACCGATAGCCTCACCATAACATCGCTGGGCATCAGCGAAACGCTCCTTCGCCCAATACAGATCACCAAGATGCAACAACAGCACACCCTTTTCGATTCCTGAACGGGTGGCTTTCTCGTTACCCTTCTCATAAGCGGTAATCGCCTGGAGCGTGTCTTTCTGCATCAGGTAGATATTTCCGATGGCATAATATACCTGGTCAAGATATTCAACATTCTTCTCCGATGCTGCCATACGCCGCAGTTTGGAGATCATCTGCTTGCCATTGCTACTGGCCATCACCTCCGTCATCGCGATACGGGCATTAAACTCCAGTTCATACGGAGGATTCATGCGAATTACCTTTCGGAAAGACTGATAGGCTTCTTTCTTCTTACCTATGGCAGCCTGCAACTGTCCCATCAGGAACCACTCTCGTGCTTTCTGTTTGCGGCGCATCTCATGACGGATAACCTTCCTCAGATAAGGTATCGCTTTCTCGTATTGACGCAGATGGATATAATAATCGGCATAGGTATAATCCCACTCCTTCACGGCTCTCCAGTCCATGGAGTCGCGCTGCATCTTGGTAATTACATCCTCAGCGTCATAGAGCCAGTCTTGTTCGATATAGCACTTGGCCAACCATGCCCGCGCCTTACCGTAGATGGCCGGTTGGGTGGCATAGAGCCTGCTCATATAGGCAAAGGTGGAGGCAGCATCCTCGAAGGCGCCCTCATGAAACTGTGATCGTCCCATCAACATCCAGGCCTTCCAGAGGAACGGGTTATATTCCCTACGGTTCAACCACTCTATATCACGCTCCGTCTTTTTCCGGTTTTTCTTCCATTCCGGTCGCTTGGTGATACTGTGTAGTTTGATGGCTTTCTTACTTTTCTCTATCGCCTTATCAAAATTCCCCTTGCCGGTTTCACGACTGCTCTTGCTGCTCACCGTATAGAGAGGTATTATTTCCGTGAAGTTGTCTCTGTGCCCGTTCTCTTTTTCCAGAGAACCGTCGATATAGGCTTGTGAACCGTTGAAATACGTATTATAACGGGCATTAAAAGAGTGCCACCAACGGCTCTTTGCCGTATTCTTCTGGGTGGAACAACCCGTGAGTATTGTCAGGAAGGAGAGAAGAAAAAAGACAACGATCACCCGACAGCACCGTAACAGCACTGTCATCGAATGATTGTTGTTCACCTTTTCACTTTTCACCTTTTCACCATTTTACTCCAACAACATCACCAACTCATCCTTCAATTGATCGGGCACTGCCACACCACGGAGTATCAAACTGCGATTCCAGTCCTTCACCTCCTCCTGACGCATCGTGTACATCACCTCACGAAACTGTTCCGCCTCCTCATCGGTATAATCGTCGGATCGACGACCCTTGAAAGCATCCAGCTCCTCATCATCAAAGTATTCTATCTCACGGGTGGCGGCCTCCATCATACACTCCTGCTCACATTTCGCGTTCTCACCATCACAGGTGGAGCAGTCGGTTCCAACATTAATAACGTTAGAACTGCCCTCCTTATTGTGAGAGAACAGTCCTATTATCGCGGCCACCACGCCAAGCACTATCAGACTGATAATGAGTATTGCCATGGGTTAGTACCTCCCCTACTCCATTGTTTGTTCAATCTTAAAGCCCACGCTCTCCAGATGCTGCCAGAAGAGCGGATAACTCTTGCTGACCACCTGGGGGTTGTTGATGCGCAATCCCGGGAACTTAAAGGCAGCAGGTGCGAAGGCCAATGCCATACGGTGATCCTCATAGGTATCAATGGGAGCCAGCGAAGCCTCACAACGCTCACCGTCCCACAGCAGTTCTTTTCTGTCAACATCACGGATGACATACCCCAACTTACGCATCTCGGTCTTCAGAGCCTCCATACGGTCGGTCTCCTTGATCTTCAGACTCTCCAAACCTGTGAAATGGAATGGAATATCCATCATGGCGCAGCATACCACTAACGTCTGTGCCATGTCGGGCTGGTTGATGAAGTTATAATCCAACCGGGGTAATGCCGTGCGCGCTTTCCTCAATGTCACCGTGGTAGGATTACCGCTCTCTGGATCATCAAAGGCTGTCTTTACGCCTAACATCGAGAAAAGATACCTGACTCCGGAATCACCCTGTCGTGAACCGTCGCATAAGCCGGGCAAACGGATTTCTGCCTCCCGATCCTGACAAAGCGCCATGATCTCATACCAATAAGAGGCAGCACTCCAGTCATTCTCGATCTGAAACGGACGAACGGTGTATCCTCCCGGCTCTGCCTTGATGGTACGCACATCCTGCCATGTCACCTTCGCTCCGAAATCATGCATCAGGTGGATGGTCAGATCGATATAAGGCCGAGAGATGATCGTGCCGGTAAGCGTCAGTTCGATACCGTTTTTCAGTATCGGACCGATCATCAACAGAGCAGAGATATACTGTGAACTCACATTACCGGGAATCTCTACCCTGCCGCCTTCCAATGGCCGTCCGTGAATACGTAGCGGGGGAAATCCTTCCTCACCCAGGTAACGGATGTCGGCACCGAGATATCTCAGCGCATTGACCAGCACCTGGATCGGACGATGACGCATCCGCTCTGTACCGGTGATGATATGTTCTCCCTCCGTGACCGACAGATAGGCCGTCATAAAGCGCATCGCCGTTCCGGCAGCCTTGATATCAATCGTCTCAGGCATCTCCTGAAGGGCACGGATAATCACTTGTGTATCATCACAATCTGACAGATTATCAGGCATGTCGGCACCCTTTGCCATGGCATTGATCACCAGGGCACGGTTACTGATACTCTTCGAGGCCGGCAGCGGAATGGTACTGTCAACGGATTGGGGCGGATATATTTTGTATTGTATCATAACAGACTATTTTCCTGCAAAAATACGAAATAACATGGGTATAACAAAGAAAATAATAATTATTTTATAGTTACCTCATCTATGAAGAACCAGGCATCGTATCCCACCCCATAATGCCAAGAAGGGCACTTGCCTATGCCCTTCACCTTGACACGCACATACCGAGCGTTTACTGGTTGTGGAACAGTGACAGCGGCATCGATGAACTTCACTGATAAAGAACGGTCTTCTGTAAAAGTGTAAGTTCCGAATTCTCTCCATTCTCGTCCATCATCGGAAACACTATAGGTAACATATTCCGGCAGCAGGATCCATGCGCCCGACTGCAGGAGGAAATCTCCCGTGACAGTGGTAAACGACTGACGTTCACCTAAGTCGATGATAAAATCGGCATCACGACCTTCCCATCCTACCCAACTCTCAACAAAAGTAGTACCTCCGTATAGTCCGTCGGTAAGCGCTGCTGCTCCAAAAGAGGCATAACGCCCTGTTGGTTCACTCACAAACCGCACCGGCTTTCCCTTGGCAATATTCCGTTCACCGGTAGGAAGGAAACGCTGACGGTACAATCGGCAGTAGTCTGCCGGATGATTGCCACGTTCATTGAGTGTCACCACGCTATAATCATGCGTTCGTTGTTCGAAGAGATCCAGTTGTTTGCGCGTCAATTCAGCATTGCTGTTAACATCCGTGCGGGCAATCTCCAGTTCACTGTACTGAAGCGGCAATCGGGAAAGACGAACACGATTAAGCAGAACAGTATCCTTCTGAACCGCTTGCTCCGCACGATCAAAGAGTTCGTTATATGTCTTGCGCAGAGGTTCGTTCAACATTCCCTGTTTATGCGTGATGGGCGAATCGTAGATCCACAAAGGTATACCACTGGCAAGAAGCGCACCCTGTAACAGTTTCTGATACTGATAGAGATAGGGCGCAGCATCGCCATAGTAGCCCTTCATAAACTGCCACATCAGAGAGTCGGTGTCCTGTTCCGGGTTCCACATCAAACGAGCAAGGATCCATGCTTTCATCTCTACGAAATCTGTACCCCGGTTGGGAATATTCTGTTCGAAGAGCATCGTAGCATGGTGTTTCTTAAACAGACTGATATTCTTCTGCAGACAATGGAAGTTGGGGAAAGGAGATACCACGCCGTCGAAGTTGATGACATAATCCCATATAAAGATATTATCGCTGATGGCCGACCACCCTTCCAAAGCACGTACGAAATCCTGTCCTGAGGCATTGTCAGTGAGTGGCACCTCACGTTTGCAGTCAATATCACAAAGCATGATATTCACATTGGGCAGTGGCTTTACCTTCCTGGGTGGCTGCATCGTAAACAGATAAGCCAACGTTGAGAATTCCTTATCCGGGAAACGTGATGCGACCTTATTTAGGAAACGGATATAATTACCCGACACAGCACCTTCCTCTTCTTCAACCTTTTTGCACTCAGGACATTGGCAATAGGTGCCGTTACCATCATTCTGACTGATGGATATCATACGGCGATCAGGGTTGGCACGGAAGATAGAGTCTATTTTCTGACAGACGATCTCTAAGACATTGGGATTGGTGAGACACCACTGGCTATGGGTACCAGGCTGCCACTTACCATTGATCATGGAATAATAATCGGGATGATCCTTACCATACACATCAGCAGGTAAGATCGTGTTGAAGGTATGCACCCACATATCTGCGGCGAACAACTCGTCATGACTCTCCAGCCGCATCCAATGACGATAGTCGGGATCGTCATTACCATAACTGAATGTCTGTCGGAAGCGGAAGGCAGGTGTCTCTGCTATATTAATAATAGGTATAGTAATGGTCTTGTTCGGGGTGAGCGTATAGACGTTCTTGGCATAATAACTAACACCGAGGTAACGTTCCAGCAGCGTTACCACGCCATATATGCAACCACGACCGCCACCACTTCGTACGTAAAGGATGTTTCCCGCTGTCTCAAGGGCAAAACCGTCTTCTTTTGCCTTATCGGTATTCTCTCCTATGACAATGTCACCACGGCGAGGCTTAATACCATCAACCAGGGGAAGCTGGGCTCCGGAGATACGTTCCACGAAACGTTGCAGCAGATGGGCAGCCTCATCATTATTCGTATTACGTTCAACACAAACTATACGGCCCTTTGCCTTTCCATTCTTTACTATCGTGATTTGTGCTTGTGCAGTTGTTATTGTACACAAATCAAGGATTACCGTAAGAAGAAATATTTTAAAAAACTTTTTTTTCATCTCTTTAGAACAATTCTAATACAAATACAGGTACTGTCAGAAGTTATTTCAGGGTATTAACTTGCAAATGCTGTAGGAGGTACAGACTATGATTTCCTCTTTCATCACACAGTGGTAAAGGAGGCTGTTTTTCCTGGTTTGGAGTCTGTCGATCAGGAAGATTACGCCATGTTCCGGTTCGAAAACTAATGCGTTCAACAGAGTTGACAGCATGTAACGCGGGCAATGTACGGCCGAAACAAGTAAACGTACATTTATCCGTATCCAACGTTAAATTGATATCCATCCATTCATTGGGATGATAAGTAGCTAATGTCTGTTGCAGACTGCAGATTACACCATCCTTCAGCGAGAGACTGAGCATCCGCTCACCGTGACGATCAGTGACATCTATCTCAAAAGGCTCTCCATTCTCTGTCACTACCTTCAGGCGTAAACGGATATTCACTCTTTTTCCTTGTTCAAAAACACGTATAGCACGTGCATAGTCATAACGATCAGAGTCTGTCAGACAGAGTGAATGCCCATCGGCAAACACATCCGCCCACTTCGGCCGATAGAGATTCCAGTTGGGTATCACATCATGAGGGAGTATCTGATCAAAACGGTCGTTTACAGGACCATTCCACGTGGTACGTACAGGAAGCGGTACACGAGCCACCCATATATCTTCCTTATTAACGCTATAGGTGAGCCACATATTCTGATCTTTTGGCTGCTGCTCTCCTTCTGTAATGCCCCTCACATAACAAGGACCGAAATCCTTATTCTCACCGAAGAATCGACGGGGTGGCACCTCACCATGTACCACACACATCGAGTCAAACCGGATACCATCATCACTGGTAATGGTAATGAGTGGATAGCGGTAGGGTTGAGTTTCTATCGGGTTATAACAAATAGCATATCGACCGTCGGAGGTGCGTTGTCCCCATTGCTTACCTCCAGCCATTATTAAAGAAGGTACGCGCACAGGCGTAGACCATGTTTGTCCTTCATCGGCAGACAATGCTGCATACGACCATTTCCAGAGAGCCACTACCTTCCCGTCTTGACGATGATACCAGTTGGTAGCCTGCACCCGATTAATAGAATCTTTAAGCGTGTAGAAGCCATCAAGACCTCGGTCTTCGTCAATCCACTGCAGTGTCTTCAGTCGGTCAGCCAAGAGAGCTTCACAGGCTTTTCTGAAACCTTTATCTTTCGACTGGATATAAAAGGGATAGGCGGTATTCGACGCATCCCATTTGGTGTGTGAGGAATAACGGATGAAATAAATCGGCCCCATCGATCCATCTGGATATATTTCACGAACGACCCTGCCGATACCACCCTCTTTAAAGGGATTGTAACTATGTCCGTAGAATGCCAATAACAACAGTCTGCCATCAGGAGCCGTATAGAATCCCATGCGTTGATGCATAATATATCCATAATAAGGCTTTGGTATCGTAACTCCTTCGGGAGCCTTGTACGGTGGAAAGGCTACAACAGGCTTTGACCATCGACGACCGTCAACTGATGTTACTAATAAGGTCTGTCCTGGAGGCTGTTGCTCATCAACCGGATTAGAAAGATATTCCAGATAGAATTTTCCCTGCCAATACGTAATATTGGGCGCATGGTTGTAAGTCCACCCATAGTCATCAGCTTCTTCCGGATGTGTTCTGTTGGCACGCATCACCTGGATATTCTCCACACCTATCGCATACCTAAAACCTCCCTCATGAAGTCGCGGGTTACAAATTTCACCACCAACATAAGCCACTGGTTCAACAACTGTGCCTGTCTGCGAGAAAACACTTAAACAGCATGCATTCAATAGTAAAGCAAAAAAAAATTGTTTCTTTTTCATGAATATTTTACGATAGCCTTCTTATTTTATCCAACAAAATTAAAAAAATAATTTGGAATATCAAAAAATATATCTAAATTTGCCACGTTTTTGCGGCAAGAAGACCTTATTTGTAATAAAAGAAGAAGAAATATTTTTATATTTATATTATTCAAAACTTTAACCATGAGAAAAAAGATCGGAACTTACTACCAATGCTCTTTATGGCTACGATCGATGACAGTGTTGGCATTCCTAACAATGCCGTTTGTCACGATGCATGCCGGTGAGCCGTTGGTTTCTCCGCGGGGGGCTTTACAAGTAAAGCCTGCCGACAGCAAGGTCACGGGGCGTGTTCTCGATGAGAACGGTGAGCCTCTGATTGGTGTTACGGTAACGGTGAAAGGCACTAACACGGTGGCCATCACCGATTTTGATGGTAATTTCACTATTACCACATCATCTGCTAATGATATGCTGCAGTTCAGCTACCTTGGCTACAAGCTCAAGGAGATGCGGGCTGCAAATGGCATGCAAGTGCGCATGGATCCCGAGGACACAGCCCTTAGTGAGGTTGTCGTAACGGCCCTTGGTATCAAGAAAGAGGCTAAGTCACTTTCGTACAATGTGCAGCAGATCAACAGCGATGGTATCATGAAAGTACAAGATGCCAACTTTGTTAACTCCTTGAACGGTAAGGTTGCCGGTGTGCAGATCAACGCCAATGCATCTGGTATCGGTGGTTCTTCACGCGTGGTGATGCGTGGTGCCAAGTCTATCGAGGGTAACAACAACGTACTTTACGTTATCGACGGTATTCCTATGGACAACCAGCAGGGTGGTCTTGATGAAGGAGCATTAGCCTATAGCGGTAACGGACAGACTGGTGATGCCACAGCCATGCTGAATCCAGATGATATCGAGAGTATCTCAGCACTTACAGGTCCTTCTGCTGCTGCACTCTACGGTTCTGCAGCTTCCAATGGTGTCATCCTGATTACCACCAAGAAAGGTGTAGGTGGCAAGACTGATATCTCATACAGCGGCAGTTTCCAGTTCTCTAATCCTTTGTTACTGCCGAAATTCCAAAATGAATACGGTCAGAATGAGATAGGAAGCTATTATAGCTGGGGTGACAAACTCGCTACACCCAGCGACTATGATCCAGCTGACTTCTTCCGTACAGCAACCAATTTCACCAACTCTGTATCTATCTCTACCGGTACAGACAAGAATCAGACCTATGCATCAATAGGTGCTACCAATGCTGGTGGAATCATTCACAACAACGATTTCAACCGTTATAATCTCTCCATCCGCAACACATCAAAACTCTTCAACAACAAAGTCACACTCGACTTGAGCTACATGATGTCAAGTGTCAAGGAGAATAACATGATCACACAGGGACAATATTTCAATCCACTGGTTCCTGTCTATCTGTTCCCTGCAGGTGGCGACTGGAAAGCTGTAGAGTATTATGAGCGTTATGACGGTACCCGTAACTTTGCTACACAGTTCTGGCCCTATGGCCGTCAGGCTATGTCTATGCAGAACCCTTATTGGATTACTGAGCATAACAACTTCACGAACCATAAGTTCCGCAACACATTCACCGCATCCGCTAAGTGGGATCTTACAGGTTGGCTCTCTCTGACCGGACGTGTGAAATACGACAACAATGACGTAAAGAACGAGTCGAAATATGATGCCGGTACTGATTTGCAGTTTGCATCAAAGTACGGACACTATGGTTATGCACACCATCAGTATACACAGTATTTCGCCGAGGCTTTCGCAACCATCAACAAGTATTGGAATGAGAACACATGGAGTCTCACTGCCGTATTAGGTTCCAGCTTCGACAAGCGTAATGACAAATATATGAGCTTCGACGGTCCTCTGGCACAGATGGCAAATATCTTCTCTTTCCGCAACGTTGAATCAGGTGGTGCAACCAAGTACGACCAAGACTCACAGCCATGGAAGAAGATCGGTGTTTACGGCAGCGCACAACTTGGATACAAGGGCATGCTCTATCTGGATGTTACCGCCCGTAACGACTGGGCATCTAAACTGGCACTGGCTGACGACTCATACTTCTACTGGTCGGCTGGTCTCTCTGGTATCATGACAGAGATGATTCCTTCTATCAAGGGCGACTTCCTGAATTACATGAAGTGGCGTATATCTTATGCCGAGGTTGGAAATGACCCATGGGCATACGGACTGACCATTCCTACCTACACCATCTCAGCAGCAGGTGTGAATACCTCTACAACGATGTACAACCCTGATCTGACAGCTGAGTTGACCAAGTCATGGGAAGCTGGTCTCGACCTCGTCTTACTGAAGAACAAACTGAAGTTGAACGCTACTGTTTACTATTCACGTACCTACAACCAGTTCTTCAATATCGACCTGCCTGCATCATCCGGTTATACCAACACATGGGTAAACGGTGGTCGTGTTGACAATAAAGGTATTGAGCTGACAGCACGTTTCAATCAGCCACTCGGTCCAGTGAATTGGGAGACATACCTTACTTGGACACTCAACCGTAACGAGATTAAGGAACTGCTTCCATACTGGAAGAATCCTATTGATGGTACAGAATACAGCCTGCATGAGATCGACAAGGGCGGACTCAGCGGTTACAAGATGCACCTCGCAGAGGGTGGTACCATGTCGGATATCTACGTAAACCAGCTCGCTGTCGATGAGCATGGTGCTTTCTACGTAGATCCTCAGAGCCACACCCTTCGTACCGACGAATACAACTATGTGAAAGCCGGTCATGCCACTCCTAACTACAACCTGGCATGGGGTAACGAATTTACATGGAAAGGACTCAGTCTGGGCGTTCAGTTCGCATACCGTCAGGGTGGTGTCGTTGTTTCCAACACGCAGGCTGTGATGGATGCTTTCGGTGTATCACAAGAGACTGCCGATGCCCGCAACGCCGGTGGCGTGATGATCAACGGTGCACTGTTCAATGCTGTGGATTATTATCAGGCCATTGCCAGCAACAGCAGCTTCATCGGTTCACAATATGTCTATAGTGCTACCAACCTGCGTCTCTCTGAGCTCACTCTGGGTTACGACATCCCTGTACAGAAATGGCAGAAGGTCATCAAGGGCTTGAACCTCTCGTTTGTTGCACACAATCCTTGGTTGATCTACTGCAAGGCTCCATTCGATCCTGAGGTGGTTGCAAATACAGGAACATACGCTCAGGGTCTGGACTACTTCATGCAGCCCAGTCTCCGCACATTTGGATTCTCTGTGAAAGTCAAATTCTAAATTATGAAAGGAGATAACAAGATGAAAAAGAATACAATCAAATATGCATTATTTGGCTTGCTGACTCTTGGGTTTGCCAGCTCTTGTACAGATGATTTCGAAAATCTGAACACCAGCAAGCATGCTGCTACTGAAGCCGATATGGAGAAAGACGGTAAAGCCGTTGGTTCTCGCTTCAACCAGATGATCAACCGTATCTCTGTGATGCTGATCGGTGGCGATCAGGATGATGAGTTTGCTTCTACCGGTTCTTATCAGCATCAGATAGGTATCAGTGCCGATTCATACTCAGGTTATATCGGACATACCGCAGGATGGGCCGTAGGACAATACAACGGTACATACTATTTCGGAAAAGGTGATGAATGGGGTAATGCCATGTTTAAGATGGGCTTTGTGCAGGTAATGCCGGCATGGGCACGTATGCATGAGAAGGCCCTTGAGCAGAACCAGCCACAGATTGCCGCTCTGGGTGATATCGTAAAAGTCCTGGCTATGCACCGCGTGGCCGACCACTACGGTCCTATTCCTTATGTTAACTATCAGCTGGGTGCTGTAGGTCAGGCTTATGATGCCCTTGACAAAGTTTACGACAAATTCTTCGAGGAGCTCGACAATGCCATCGAGGTACTTACCCCGTATGCTATGGAAGGTGCTACAGCCTTGGAAGACTATGATCCTATCTTTAAGGGTAATATCGCCAAATGGGTAAAACTGGCCAACACCCTTCGTCTGCGTCTGGCCATGCGTGTGGTTTATGCTAACGAGAGCTTAGCCAAGACAGAGGCTGAGAAGTCAGCACAAAACGCCATTGGTCTCCTTGAGGCTGCCGATGAGAGAGCTGTATATCCAGGCGAGAACATCACCAATCCTATCTGGCAGCAGGCTTACGAATGGAATGAGAACCGTATGAGTGCTCCTATGGACTCTTATCTGAACGGATATAACGATCCGCGTATCTCTGTGTACTTCGTTGCTGCCGGCGATGGAAAATATCACGGAGTGCGTCAGGGTGTCTTTGCCGCAGGTGCTAACCAGAGCGAATATACCGGTGACAAGATCTCTAATGTAAATCTTACCCAGCACTCTCCTGTTCTCTTCATTTCAGCAGCTGAGTCATACTTCCTTCGTGCAGAGGGTGCTCTGCGTGGCTGGAACATGAACGGTACTGCTCAGGAGTTCTACGAGAAGGGTATCCGCATGTCAATGAGCGAATTAGGCGTTTCTAAGGGTGTCGATGAGTACGTTGCCAACAGCACTGCTACTCCAGCAGCCTTTGAGGACAATGCTGGTAGTGACAACGCTGCCGCACCGAGTAGTATCACGATCGCATGGAACGATGGCGATAACTTCGAGACCAACCTCGAGCGTATCATCGTACAGAAGTGGATTGCCAACTGGGGCAACTCCTGCGAGGCATGGTCAGAGTTCCGTCGTACAGGCTATCCGAAGATGTTCCCTGTGAAATACAACTATAGTCAGGGAGCTGTCAGCAGCGAACTGCAGATACGTCGTATGCCTTATCCACGTACAGAATACAACACCAACCGTGAAGCAGTAATGGCAGCAGCCAGTCTGTTAGGTGGTGCCGACAACTGTGGTACAAAACTCTGGTGGGATAAGAAGGCTCATTAATTTATAAAGAATTACATTTTTATACAGCGAAAAGTATGAAATACAAGAATATATTAAGTGTTGCGGTCCTCGCGCTTCTCTCCCTGACAGCCTTCAACAGTTGTGACACAGATGCTGAGAAACTGATTATTCAGGAACCGTACACATACGACTCACAATATTATGAGAACCTGCGTGCATGGAAACAGACGCCACATGAGATAACCTATGGCTATTATGCTTCCTACACCAATGCGAAGAACCCCACCTCTTATGGTGAGCGTTTCCTCGGACTGCCCGACAGCATTGACATCGTCAACCTGTGGTCGGCAATTCCTACACCTGAAGACTGGCCCGTAGCCTACGAGGATATGGTATATTGCCAGAAGATGAAAGGCACCCGTTTCGTGATGCATGCCGATGCTGCACACTACAACCACACCTGCTATGCCCGTGAGTACAACGAGGCAAAGGGTGAGTTTGAGTATGTATTAGACTCTATAGGTAGGCCCAAAGTAATCAAGACCAAAGAAAACGACTCTTTGTCTATCGTCTATTACGCCCGTTGGGCTGTCGACACACTGGTACAGTGCGGTCTTGATGGTGTAGACTTCGACTATGAGGGATGGAGTGGCACAAACATCACCATCGTAGCCAAAGAATGCGATAAGTATCTCGGTCCTAACGGTAAGTGGCCCGAGAAGCTGTTTATCATCGACTGGTTCAACGGTGCTCCTCCAAAAGAAACAGAGCCTTATACCGACTGGTATGTCCGTCAGGCATATACCTGGCAGATCGGTTTCCAGACAGGTTCTGGCGGTCGCCCCATCGAGAAGACCGTACTCTGTGAGAGTACCGGTGCCGAATCAGAAAACGGCGGTAAAGACGGTGCGCGCATCAAGGACTACGCAGCATGGGAACCCGCTACCGGACATAAGGGTGGTACAGGTGCTTACTACATGGACTACAACTACATGTCCACATCCGGCATCCCCTACAAAGAGTTCCGTGAGGCTATTCAGATTATGAATCCTGCCGTACATAAGTAATCGACAATATCATGACAATAAATAAAGAAACAATGAATATCAAATATCATATCATATCTGCAGCTTTGCTCTTACTGATGGGAGGTACTATGCTTACCTCTTGTAAGAACGACGGCGGCTTCGACTACGATAAAGCAGGTTTCTATATCTCCGACACAGAAGCCTCACCGGTAGTCACATTCGCAGTCGAGGATACACCGGCAAGCTACGATGTTACCGTACGATCTACCAAGCAGGTAGAAAACGACGTAACCGTATCGCTGGCGCTCGACCTGGCAAAAGTGGAGGAATACAACAAGCTCAACGGCACATCCTACCAGCCGATACCGCAGAATGCCGTACAGCTGGAGAATGCACAGGTAACCATCAAGGAAGGTACTGCCATCTCTACAAGTGCCGCCGTACGCGTGGTAAGTACAGAAGACTTTACCGAGGGTGTCACCTACGTCATCCCGGTATCGGTAACACAGGTAAGCGGTTCAGACAACGAGGTTCTGCCCGGTTCAAAGACCATCTACCTGAAGATCTCACGTATCATCAACTTCTACTCTATCCAGGCTAATCCAAACGCATCAAGTAACTTCATCTTCGACAAGACCATACCTCTGTCAACCCTGACTTACGAGATGAAGATCTATCCACAAGGATTGAACCGCACCAACTACCCACAGCGATTCATGGCACTCGAGCAGGAAGACGAGTCGAAATCACTGCTGCTGCGCTTCAACGAGGCTAACTCCGACAACAAGCTGCAGGTGATCCTTTCCGGCAACCGCTTCCTCTCTAACACCGAGTTTGAGAACGGTCAGTGGTACCTGCTCTCTATCGTATGCGACGGTAGCAACATCTCACTGTACGTAAACGGTGAATTGGATGCGTCTATCGCAGGATCCATCGAGGGTGGCTCACTCGACTTCAAGCGCTATGAGATGGGTATGTCATGGGGTGGATATACAACCCGTCAGTTCTTTGCCCATCGCTTCTGCGAGATCCGTATCTGGGACTATGCACGCTCTGCTACCGAGATCAAGGGTGGCATGTGCGGTGTTGATCCGAAGAGCGAGGGTCTGAAGGCTTACTGGAAGTTCAACGAAGGCGACGGTCATCTCTTCAAGGATGCTTCCGGCAACGGCTTCGACATGGATTGGAGTAAGACCAGCAGAGATATCAGAGAAAATGGTGTGATGGTAGCAACACCCGATGCTGCTAACAACATCCAGTGGGTAAAAGATGATATCAACAAGTGTATTCAGTAATTATTAAGGAGGATACTACTTATGAAAAAGAACATATTAAGATATTTGACTTATAGCTTAGTAGCCGCAACTGCACTGACCTTCGGGTCGTGCAGTAGCGACGACAAGTATGATGTGGAGGGTAATCCCGACAACCTTATCTATTTTAAGGCTGGAGAGATCAACTCTAATGTCTTCACTGCCGACGTGCGACACACACCGGTAGGCGACTTCAGTAATCTTACTATCAAGATTCCGGTGTTCGTACAGCGCCCGGTCAGCAATGCTACAAGAGTAAGCGTGGCTTTAGACAACTCACTCGTTGAAGCCTACAACGCAAAGAACGGCACCAAATATCCCGTACTGCCCGATGCTGCCATCGAGCTGCAGAAGTCTTCAGTGACACTGGCTGCCAACGAATACAGCTCAACCGATTCTATTGAGGCCCAACTGGCAGAGAACCTGCTGGGTACCCTCACCGAACCGGAGTATATGACAGCCTTCCGCATCGTGGATGTCAATGGCAACGGTAAGGCCAGTGAGGAGCGTGGCGTGATCTACGTGAAGGTGCAGACCGGTACCGACTACATCCATGTAAACAACAACGACGAGGTAACCGGTGTGATTACACACACCCCCATTGGCTCAATAGGTAATGTAAGCATCGATCTTCCGGCATACGTAAACCAGGCTGCCAAAGTAGGAGTCACCGCAACAATCAGCATCGACAATTCTCTGATAGCAGAATACAATGCTGAGCACGGCACCAACTACCCCGCAGCTCCAAACGGTGTGCTGACGATCGAGAACGCTTCAGTGACCATCGCACAGGGAGAGACCACATCGGCAACTAACTTCAAGGCAGCCATCGCAGATGACAAGAAAGCCAGTCTGACCGGTCCGCAGTACCTCATCCCTCTGCGTATATCTGCCAAACGAACCGATGGCACCACAGTAGACAATGCTGGTGTGATCTATATGATCTTCACTACTGCAGAGGTATACATGAAGGAAGGTGCACGTTCTTCTGAGATGAAGGGTACCGAGATACAGCCAAGCGAGATGGGTGACTGGACCTGCGACACCGAGGAAATCAGTAGCATTATGAACAGCGGTGACTGGTATGGTTGGGAAGACGGATCATACGTCATCGACATGAAGGAGGTTAAGAATGTGACAGGACTCCGATTCTATCCGTTATATGCTAACTATAGTCCATCTGTCGTAATGTCTGTTTCATTGAGTACTGACGGCAGCAATTGGACTGAGTGTGGAACCACCAGCAGCATGTCACGCGAAAGTCGTTGGCTCTACTACGTACTGTACGGTGCTATCCCTGCACGCTACGTCAAAGTGGACTATACGACCGACATCTGGGGTTACTACCACTTCGGTATAGAAACCATCCGCGTATATGCGGAATAACTGATTAAAAGATGATTGTCAAACGACTATTGACTATATCTCTCCTATTCCTGGGCGTTGTGTTATGCAACGCTCAGGAATCTGTTTATTTGAAATCTTTTCAATACGACAAACGTATTCACGACTTCGGAACCATCCAGGAAAAAGACGGGAAGGTCAGTCATACGTTTGTCTTTACAAACAAAAGCAACGAGACCGTTACCATCAACGATGTCAATGCTTGGTGTGGATGCACCACGGCACAGTTCACCAAAGAGCCGGTACGTCCCGGAAAGACAGCCAAGGTAACCATCACCTTTGATCCCGACCATCGTCCGGGTAAGTTTTCCAAGGAGGCCGTGCTGATGCTCAACGGTGGAAAATACTACACCCGTATCTGGGTAAAAGGAAATGTCATCGGCATGAAGCACCCGGTTACCGAGGACCATCCCTATGCCTATGGCAGCGGATTGTATATGAGTCATCGCGTTTTACCCTTCCCCCCCATGAAGGTAGGTGAAGAGAAAGACATGCGTCTGCTCATAGCCAACGACAACAAGGAAACGATAACGGTGGAGTTTATCCGCCGACCGAACAACCGCATACTCCAGTTCCCCCAAAAGATTGTGCTTAAGCCCGGCGAAAGCAAAAAGATCTACGCCCATTACACGATCAAGAAAAACTACCATTACAGTAGATATATCCTTCTCATCCCCAAGGTAAATGGTAAAGAACTGCAACCCCTGAAGATCAGTTTTCCACCCACTTTATAAGACAGACTCTGCAAACCTTCAGAAATAACTTCATCATCACGAATTCATGACTTCCTTCAGACAGATCATACTATTCATCACCCTTCTCCTGTTCCCTACCCTGCTTTTTGCACAAGGGATACAACGAAACCTTCGCTTTATGGTTATCGACGCAGATGACAGCAGTCCCATCACCAACTATACCGCCACGCTGATGACGGCCGACAGCACCGTCGTCAAAACCGTCGTACAGAAAGAAGACACCACCTCCATCTTCCGCATCTGGGGCTACAGTTCCATCCCTTTCAACGGCAAGGGGAAGTTTATCCTCCGACTCACCTCCATGGGATATGAGACGCTCGACACCCCTTTCGAGGTGAAGTCAAACCGCCAAGGTAACATCGACCTTCGTACCCTCCGTATGAAATCAGAATTCAAGATGCTCGATGAGGTGGTGGTAAAGGGCACGAAGATCAAGATGGTGCTCAAGGGCGATACCGTGGTATATAATGCCGACGCCTTCCGTCTGGCCGAGGGCTCCATGCTGGATGCGCTCATCGCCCAGTTCCCCGGCGCAGAGTTGAACAGCAGCGGTGAGATCAAGGTCAACGGCCGTAAGATCGAGAGTCTGCTCGTCGATGGAAAGGATTTCTTTGCCGGCGATCCCAAGGCCGCCTTGAAGAACCTGCCAGCCTATACGGTGAATAAGGTGAAGGTGTTCGACCGTGACGGCAAGGACACGGAGATGATGGGGCGCGACATGGGCGACCGCCAGTACATCATGGATGTGCGCCTAAAGAAGGAATACCAGCGTAGTCTGATGGGAAACATCCGTGTAGGGGGCGGTACCGACAACCGTTTCCTGACCAACGGCATGCTGCGCTTATCCCGTGGCAAATCGACCTTCGGTCTCAACGCCAACGTCAATAATGTCAACATCGCCGAGATGCCCCAAGGTACCATCATCACCCCGGAGATGATGCGGGCCATGGAGAGTCCCTCAGGGGTCAATACCGAGCGCAGCTATGGTCTCTCCTACTCCTACGGCGAGTTTGTGGATCCCTTCTTTATCTCCGCCGGCAGCACCCTGTCACACGACAACGCCACCAATGAGTCGTGGGCATCCTCACAGACCTATCTGACAGGTGGCGACACCTACGGCCGCAACGCCAACGCTTCGAGCAGCAGGAACATCAACTGGAGGAACAACATCATGTTCACGGCCTCACCCAAAGGACTGAACGGTCACGGAAGCATCACCTTCGGACATACCAGCGCCAAGTCTTTAGGTAACAGCACATCTGCCAACTTCGACCAGGATCCCAGCGTCTATACCGACATCCTGCAAGAGGTGTTCCTGCATCCTGAGAAATACCGTGAGATAACGATCAACATGCAGAAGAACGCCAGCAAGTCGCTGTCATCCACCAACGACGGAAACGGCATGATATCAGCCAATTTCAAGGTGGGCAGCGACATGCTCACCACGATGGTCACCATGAATCACAACCACAGTAAGAACGACCGGTATAGTCTCAACGACTTCCGCTATCCGAAGAGCGACGGGCGCGACTTCCGCAAGGAGTACACCGCTGCACCGAGCAACAACACCAGTATCAGCGCCAGACTGGGGTATAACTATGCGCTGGGCCGCCACAGCATCCAGGCCGACTATGATTTCTCCTACAACTACAACAGCAACGAGAGCATGCTCTACCGACTGGATCGACTGGCAGAGACCGACAGCACCACGCTCGATATGCTGCCATCCACCCGAGAGGTGATCAAGAGCGTGCTCGACAATGCGAACAGCTACAACTACGACAGTCGTTCGTACAACAACACCATAGGAGTCACCTTCCATTGGAAACCCATCGAGAACAAGAAACAGGTCGTAGGCCAGGGATTCATGCCCACCTCGGGCGACCTGTCGTTCCGACTGACACTGCCCCTGAACTGGCAGAAGAACGACATGAACTACTTCCGACAGAAAGCATCCAGGGTAGATCAGCATAACCTCTTCTTCAATCCCCGACTGAACATCAACTACCGCAAGAGCGACCAGGAAAAACTGATGTTCTTAGGACTTAATGCGGATATCACCACCTCGGCACCCGACATGCTGTCGCTCATCGATTTCCGTGATGACAGTAACCCGCTGAATATCCGTCTGGGTAACCCCGATCTGAAAAACAGCCGTAACTACCATCTCAACCTGGTATGGAACAACACGTGGAATAAGAATATGGGCATGCTCAATGTCAACGCCAACTACAGCCGTTCTGACAACCAGATGGCCTACAGCATGGTGTACGACAAGGAGACCGGTATCCAGACCACCAAACCCGTCAACGTGAACGGCAACTGGAGTGGAGGCTTCAACGTGTCGTTCGGCAGGGGCAGCAATCCGTTCAGCACCAGAAAGAGCAACCTCTCCTTCCAGAACGACCTGGGGTACGACTACCGTCACAGTGTGGATATGACCACCTTGGCCGGACAGACAGAGAGTCAGGAGAACACCGTCAACAACAGCAGCATCAATGATCAGTTGAAGGTAACCTACAAGATTGGAGCCGAGAGCGAGGTGGCCTTCAATGCCTCCGGCACGTATAACCATACCACGGGCAACCGTACAGACTTCCAGACGATCAACGCCTACGACTACAGCTTTGGCGTGAGCGCCGTCTTGGCACTGCCTTGGAAGTTCCAGCTCAGCACCGATCTGAACAACTTCTCCCATCGTGGCTACAGCGCCAGCGAGATGAACACCGACCAGCTCGTGTGGAATGCCACCCTCAACAAGACCTTCCTGAAGGGAGCCCTGCTGTTCAGTCTGAGGGGTGTCGATCTGCTGGGCAACCTCAAGAGTCAGCATCTCACCATCAACGAGCAGGGGCGCACCGAGACCTTCAACAATGTCATTCCCCGTTATGTCATGCTGAGTGTCAGTTACCGCTTCAACAAGATGCCCAAGAACCAGCAGAATAAGAAGAGGAGAAACATCATCTACTGATGATATCACCGATTTTTTTATCGCTCAAACCAAAATATTTTGCGTTGCGAATCAAAAACTCGGGCAAAAGTTTGGATATATCGTATAAAGATTGTAATTTTGCAGTCGTTTTAAAGGTTTCGGGATTTAGCGCAGTTGGTAGCGCACACGTCTGGGGGGCGCGAGGTCGCTGGTTCGAGTCCAGTAATCCCGACCAAAACAAAAAGCTAAGTGGTTCATTCACTTAGCTTTTTTCTTTATTGACATAGTTATAATAACCAGTTTTGTTAAACCCGGTTTTATAAAACAACACAAAGTTATAAAATACAATTTAATAAATCAGTGAATTTACTCGTTCTTTTAAAGAACGAAGGTATCCGATAAAGTAATATTGGAGCACCGTTCACAAGTTCTTTAAAGAGTATCTCTTTTATAATAATGTTTATCTTTTATTAAAAATCAAACATTTCGACAATAAATAGAGATAAAATCAGTACTTTTGATGAAAATTCAATCTTAATACTAATTAGAGGTTTATGAATGGAATTTATTGGAAGGGCGTGAAAGAACGAATAGAGAAATTCTTTGAGACGGTGCACGAATGCATACTTATCTTCACCAACTGGTTGGGATGACTTCACGGAGTGATTCATTGCGGTCTCGGGACGGTTTTCCGTTCATTTTCCACTCCCCATTGACTATTGGAAAAGCCATGCATTCAACCTATGGCAGGATTAAGGTAAAAACCATTCAACTTTTTCTAGGGTAGTACAGATTACTGGAAATGTGACAAATGTGACAAATGTGACATCTGACAAATAACGACTTTTACTATGTTTAACTATAAATAGAAATTAAATGAATATATTTTACATTTCTTTATTTCTTGTGTGACATTTACTATAAATAGATAATTAGGTAGAATGTGTTATCTGTAAATAAAACAGAGATAATAATTATATATTTTAAATTATATATATTATAATAATAATATATATAATTCTTATAACCTCACTTTTTCGATATGCAATCACACTATTTGTCAGATGTCACATTTGTCACATTTGTCAGATCTATAAAAATAATATTTTACTTTTTGTAAATTATAAACAAGTTAGATTGCGGGGATCAAGTCCGCAATGAGTTTTTTTTTAGAATGTAAGCAGTCAGCAAGAGGCTATATGCCTGCGGCAGCTGAGCGATATTATTTATACTGATATTTTTGCCCCTCACGGGCCGGGCCCACAAGTATCAATGGCCGGGCCATTAAGGCTCACAGGCCGGGCCTGTGATACCCTTTTTTCCTGAGAGAAAGGATTAAATCTCCGGGGCAAGCCCAGAGAGAGTATTGCAGGAGATCCCGGCTCGGTGGCCGGGATGAGGGGATCAAGTCTGCGATGAGGGGATATAAAAATAAATTTTCGCCATAATCTACTGAAGTTTAGCAGGTTACGGCAAAAAGTGCATTTTCTTGGTTTTTGCTCTTGACAAAGGCACTTTTTATTTTGTATCTTTGCATAAACTTTAGCGGCGCTCGGCTATATGAGAGTAAACTCTCTATCGCTCTCGCTTGCAAAAGCTTTGTACCCAGAAAATTAAGCTAGCAACAGTTCTATAGAGTTAATCAACACAATTTCTAACTAATTTAAAAAAAATCATTATGGCAAAAGTAAATGGAACCCCGCTGTTCCAAGAAATAGGGTGTTTTTCGATTAGTGTCTTGCGACAGCATTCGGATACCACGACAAACTAAAATATCACCCTCTTAGTCTGTCGCAAAAGCACAAAAAAAACGGATCCTTCTATGCGAAAGACCCGCTTTATTTAATTTACTTAATGTAATCTTATCAATACTACTCTTTCTTTAGCCGCAGTTCTACGTGGGTGAGCCGGTGGAATGCGTAGATGGCGACGGCCTCTATGAGGTAGGCGATGAGGTAGCTGTACCAGAGCATGGAGGGCTGCACACGTGAGATTACCCATATCACGGGGATGACCGTCAGCGACAGGGCAAAAGAGATAAAGAGGGCCATGCGATGCTGTCCGTAGAGTTTGTATACGATCATGATGACGTAGATATAGCAGAACGGGATGAAGCTCAGGGCGAAGATACGCAGGGCGTGACTGCTCTCTGAGAGCATGGCAGGCTCATCGGCTCCAAACAACCGTGAAATCATACCCGGGAACACCCACACGAAGATACAGGTGACGGCCATGGCTGCGGTAATAAAGCGGAAGGCACGTCGCAGGATGGTATGCAGTCCTTCCTCGTTTTTCTTTCCCACCTGGATGGCTCCCAGCGACTGCAGTGTCTGACAGGTTCCTGACAGGAACAGGTTATACACCTGCAACAGATTCATACACACGGCAAAGGCAAAGATACCCGTACGACCGAGGGTAGAGAGCACGATGGTGTTGGCCGACAATAATAATAAGGTGAGAGAGATGGAGGCGATGGCCAGGGGAGCACCCTGAGAGATGATGCGCTGCCATGAGGTAAACAGACCGTCAAGTTTGAACGTAAGCGTCAGTCGTCTGTTAGCAGGGTTCCACCAATGACTGAGCAGGATCGCTATACCCACGAGATGACCTACCACCGTGGCTGCCGATGATCCGATGATACCCCAACCGAAGCACTGTATGAACACAATATCGAGCAGGAGGTTCACCACATTATCTATAATGACAGCCACCGACACCAACTTGGGTTTCCCATCGACACCCACCATCGTGGAGAGGCCCCACATGAGGATGAAGGCGGGATTACCCAACAGCAGCACCTGCATGTAATCACGTGCCAGGGGCAGGATATGCTCATTGCTACAGAGCATCCGCGCCGTCTGACCAGGGAATGTCACACCCCCGACGATGGAGAGCAGCACCCCTATCCCAGTGCTCAGCATCAGTGCCCGAGAGAAGAACCGGCGGGCATCGTCGATATTATTCTTTCCCAAGGCATAAGCCACCAGCATGCCGGCACCCGCATTGATAAGCAGGTGGAGCGTGAAGATGAACTGGTTGATGGGCTTGGAAAGGTTGATAGCACTCACACCATCCTCATTGATGAGGTTACCCACGATGATACCATCTACCACATTCCCCAAGCAACCGGAAAGGGCCACCAGGATGTAGGCGCCGAGATAGTTGTAAAACTGTTTGTTGATGTCGCCCTCCAGGGAGCGGCCATTTACTGATGCCATATCGTATCTTTTATATAACGATTTCAAGTTTATTCGCTGAAGTTCATCAGCAAGATATTCGTATTATCTCTACTTCCTTGTAGTTAAGAAGTTAAAGAAGTTATCGCTTCGCTCGTCCTGCGGACAGAAGTTAAGCCATTACTAATAGGTTGTTTTACGTCACCAGACATTTGGCTTTACTTCATTAACTTCTTAACTTCTTCATAGCATATGGCTTAACTTCTTAACTACTGACTTCTTAACTTCTTCAGAAAGATGAGTATCGATAAACCCCGAGAGATGATTACTCAAAGAATCCGAAGCCGCCGATGGCTGTGAGCATGCGCTCGACATAATCCCATGAGGTAGGCGACCAGGAGAAGCCCAGACGGTAAAGCACCTGTATGGTGTAGTCGTTGTCGCGCCTTACATCGGTGGTCTTCTGTCCGTGAGCCATATCCTGATAAGCCAGCAGACTCGACATCTGGTTGGCTTTCTGCGGATCGTTCTTTGCAACCTCCATGGCTTCATTAAACTCCTCCTGCTCTACGCAGCGGCTGCCCGC
>JAEEGL016138971.1_pt1 | contig 26551 bp, 22 predicted proteins | sample 9134231 | NCBI WGS metagenome assembly JAEEGL01 (sample SAMN16246548, study PRJNA631951) | gut metagenome | biome: gut microbiome; feature: rumen; material: fiber-attached | host: Bos | place: Iran: Karaj | collected 2018-10 | reverse complement strand
TGTGGTCCATGGGAAAAAAGCAGGGGGGGCCGGCATTTAAAAAAACCGTTTCGGGTTATATCGCAAAAGGTTGGGCTGTATACCTGATTTCCGATGAGCCTGCAAACCAGAGCCCCGAATTGCTTGAGCGCGACCACAATTACCTTTTGCCTCCGACCGAGTTCAAGCGTTACGACCAGATCAGGAAGCTTGGTTTCGTCTTCCGCATCCTCGACCATAAAGCCATGACGCGGCGCTTTTGCCGCAAGGCGAGCGAGATCCTGGACGGCCTCGGAGAGCTGGGACGGAAGGACACCGTGATCTATGCTTACGAGGTTTTCGGCGTCGAGGCGGGCAGAAGGCTCGCAAAGAAATATCATCTTCCGTTCGTTACCCGATTCCAGGGGACGATCCTTGCCCCTTATGACGACAACGTTCTCAATCGGCTGGCGCGCTACCCGCACTTCGAGGCGCTGGAACAGCCTTCCGATCTTGTGATCATGACCGATGACGGAACACAGGGCGACCGTGTGCTGCAGAGGCTGAAAAACAACAGCAAGACTTTGTTTTTCCGCAACGGCCTTGATTTGATGGATCGGGATATTCCCAAGATGTATGCCGACTTTGACCGCGCTGCTTTTCGCTCCGCCTTGGGCGTCAAACCCGAGGACACCGTGTTTTTGACAGTAAGCCGTCTCACGGGATGGAAAAAGGTCGACAGAGCCATCCGCGGCTTTGCGGATTTTGCAAATGCAGGCGGTAGAGGCAAGCTGATCATTGTGGGTGACGGCGATGCAAAAGCCGATCTGGAAAAATTATCCCAAGAGCTTGGGATAGGCGACCGGGTGCTTTTTACCGGAGCGGTCGCTCATGACGAGGTATACGGCTATATGATGGCCAGCGATGTTTTCGTATCGCTCTATGACCTCTCAAACGTCGGCAATCCGCTCTTGGAGGCCATGACGCTCGGCAAGTGCATCATCACCTACGACGTCGGTGACACCAACCGGATCATCCATGACGGGGAAAACGGCATTTTGCTCAACGAGAAAACGCTTCCCGGACTCGGCGGCGTGATGCTGGAGCTTTCCGAGGACACGGCGCGGCGCGATTCATACGGCGCAGCGGCCGCTGACTTTGCCAAAGCCCATTTCTGGACCTGGGAAGAACGGATGGCTTGTGAACAAAAGGAGGTAGGAGCATTGCTGATCTCTTCGGATCGGCAATAACCGCCCTCTGACAACTGCCCCTTTGCAGGATTGGATACCTATGTTCGATAAGAAAAAAACAACCCTGGGCGGCGACGTCGTTCGTCTGACGTCCTCAAAGGTCATTACCCTCTGCATCACGATGCTGACGGGAATGATGCTCGCCCGCTTCAGAACTATAGAGGAATACGGCGTTTATTCCGAGCTGCTGCTTGTTGTCAGCCTGACGACATCCCTTTTGATGCTCGGTCTGCCGAACAGCATCAACTATTTCCTGGCCCGCGCGGAGGATCAGAAGGAGCGCCGCAGCTTTCTCTCCGTTTACTATTCGCTCAGCACGCTGCTCAGCGTGTTCATCGGAGTGGTCCTTGTGCTTGCGATCCCGTTGATCGAGGCATATTTCCACAATCCGAGCATTCGCTTTTTCGCGTTTTTCCTCGCGATCTATCCCTGGACGGTCATCATCACCTCCTCCGTGGAAAACGTGCTGGTCGTCTACCAGCGCACGCGCTTTTTGATGCTTTTCCGCCTGGTCAGCAGCGTTCTGCTTTTGCTGACGGTACTTGTCATCCAGTGGTGCGGCCTGGGCTTTTCCGCCTATCTCTATGCGCTTACAGCCGTCAGCGCCGTGCTTGCGTTTTCCGTATACTTCATCACCTCGCGCCTTTGCGAAGGGCTTCGCTTCAGCTGGGACAAGGCGCTGATCCGTCAGGTTTTTATCTTCTCGATCCCGATGGGACTCGGCGCGGTCGTAGGAACGCTGAATACGGAGATCGACAAGCTCCTCATCGGGTATCTGATGGATACCGAGCAGATGGGCATATACACCAACGCCGCAAAAGAGCTTCCGCTCACCGTCGTGGCGACATCGATCACTGCCGTGCTGCTTCCGCGCATGACGCGCATGATCAAATACGACAAAACGCGCGAGGCGATCCGCCTCTGGAAGACCGCCGTGGAGCTGGCGCTGATCGTCATCGCCCTGGCCGTGGCGGGACTCGTCACCTATGCCGAAGAGGTCGTAACGATCCTGTCTTCGTCGAAGTATCTTCCCGGTGTGCCAGTATTCCGCGTTTACTCGCTGAACCTTCTGCTGCGATGCACCTATTTCGGCATCGTTCTGCAGGGCTTCGGGGAGACGAAAAAGATCCTGCAATGCAGCATCCTTTCTTTGATCCTCAACGTGATCCTCAATCCTTTGTTTTATTACGTCTTCGGCATGATCGGCCCCGCAATAGCCACCTTCCTGGCGATCCTGCTGATCCTGCTGCTTCAGCTGCACATGAGCTCCAAGGTCACGGGGATCTCCTTCGCTGAGATCTTTCCCTGGAAAAAGGCCGGAGTGATCCTGCTGATCAACGCTGCCTTCGGTTTTGTGTTCTGGTGGATCAAGCGTCTGCTGCCTCTGGAGGCATATATCACCGACGTCGGCGAATCCCTTTTGCTCGGCGCTCTTTGGTCCGCTGCCTATCTGTGGTTCATGAAGGAGCGGATCCGAAGCGCATGGAACTCTTTGAACCGAGAGGAAGAGAGCGTATGAAAGAGCTCTGGAGATGGATAAGAGGCTGCTGGTATTTTCTTTGGGGAAATTTGCTTTCGCTGTTCTTTTATGACAGAAAATACCTGCGCGGACGCTGGTTTGCCGGAAGGATGGGCGGCGTATGCGCTGCCGGATGGGAATGGGTGACGCATGACGCGCTCGGCCGCATTTCATCCCTCCATAACCGGGAGGCGCGTTTTCCCATCGATCGCAGATGCCAGGTCATCAGCCCCCAAAACCTCGAATTCGATCCCGATGACCTGAACAATTTTCAGTCCTTCGGCATCTACTTTCAGGCTCTCGGCAGGATCCGCATCGGAAAAGGGACTTATACCGGGCCGAACGTCGGCCTGATCACCGCCAATCACGACCCGGCTGACCCGGAGCTTCATCTGGAGCCGCAGCCCATCGAAATCGGCAAAGCCTGCTGGATCGGGATGAACAGCGTGATCCTTCCCGGCGTCACCTTGGGCGATCACACCGTGGTAGGCGCGGGATCTGTTGTCACGAAGAGTTTTGAACAAGGATATTGCGTGATAGCCGGCAACCCCGCGCGCATCATTCGCGAGCTGCCCCGGGAGGGCGGCGAGACGCAGAAAAATGAGGAATAAGATCAGATGAAGATTGTCACCGTGGTCGGAGCAAGACCGCAATTTATCAAGGCCGCAGCAGGGTCCAGACAGCTGCGTAAAGAGCATCGTGAGATCCTGGTCCATACAGGGCAGCATTTTGACGACAACATGTCCGCGGTCTTTTTCCGCGAGCTTGAGATCCCGGCTCCGGATTACAATCTCGGCATTTCCGGCGGATCTCACGCTCAGATGACTGCCAGAATGCTTGTTTCCATAGAGGAGATCCTGCTTGAGGAAAAGCCCGACGCCCTGCTGGTTTACGGGGATACAAACTCCACGCTCGCCGCCGCACTGGCGGCCGTGAAGATCCACGTCCCGGTCATCCACGTCGAGGCTGGAAACCGCCTGGGAACGCTGAGCAATCCCGAGGAGATCAACCGTATCATGACCGACCATATCGCCACGCTGGATTTCTGCGCGACGGAGGATGCGCTCGGAAAGCTGCAGAAGGAAGGTTTGGGTGACAGGGCCCACTGCGTGGGAAACATCATGTATGATTCCTTCCTGCATTTCGCGGACAAGCCCTGGGATGATCCGAAGGTCTTGGATTTCGACGGGAACAAGCTCGAGATCCCTTCCGAGTTTTATTACATGACCTGCCACAGGCAGGAGAACACCTACAGCGACGAACCGCTGACGGAGATCCTGCTCGCCATGAACAGCCTGGACGCGCCGACGATCTATCCCGTCCATCCGCGCAACCGCGAAAGGGCGCGGCGGATCTGCGAGAAGGAGAGTTTCCGGAACATTCTGCTCTCACAGCCGGTAGGCTATTCGGATTCCATCCATCTGACGCAGCACGCCAAAAAGATCGTCACGGATTCGGGCGGGCTGCAGTGCGAGGCCTTTTACGCCGGCGTACAATGTGTCTTCGTGCTGGACTATGTCGTCTGGCCGGAAACGATGGTCGGCAACCGCAATCAGCTGGCGAAAGCGGATCATGAAGACATCCTGAAAAAACTGGCGGCCGAGCAGGTGATCGACCCGGCTTACCAGCCCTTCGGCGACGGCCACGCCGCAGAGAAGATCTGCGATATCATCCGGGAGAGGTTTTGAGCGTGAAAAAGATATGTGTGATAGGCGGCGGGCGCTGGGGTGAAAACCACATCCGCACCCTGCATGAGATGGGCAATCTCGGCGCTGTGGTGGACATGAACGCCGCGCGGCTGAAAGAACTCAAAGAAAAATACGGCATGGAGACCTATACCGAGCTTGATGATGCGATCGATCACGGTTATGACGGATACGTGGTTTCGACCTCCGCGGAGACGCATTATGCGATCGGGAAAAAGCTGCTGGAGCAGGGGCTTTCCACATTGATTGAAAAACCCATGACCATGCATGTCGAGGAGTCGGAGGAGCTCGTTGAGATCGCGCGGAAGAGCGGAGCGAACTTCATGGTCGCACACATCCTGCTGTTCCATCCCGCTATCAACAAGATCAAAGAACTGATCGACAGCGGGGCGATAGGCGAGATCTACTACATGTATTCCACGCGCATCAAATTCGGCGTCGTGCGCACGGAGGAGAACGTGTTCGAATCGTTTGCTCCGCACGATATCGCTACTTTGAATTATTTTGCCGGGGTCCCCGCACAGAAGATGATCCTGCATCGCGGGTATTTCCTGCAGAAGGACATCTGCGATTATGTCCTGGCCTACCTGGAATATCCCAACAATGTCAAGGCACATATCCAGGTCTCCTGGCTGCACCCGTTCAAGGAACAGCGTGTCGTCGTCGTCGGAAGCAAAGGAATGATCTGGTTCGACGACGCGGGAGACAAGCAGGTCCGGCTCTGCAACAAGCATATCGAATGGAGCGAAGGCGTGCCGACCTGCAAGGAGACCGAATCCGACATTGTTCCCGTTGACTACAGCCAGATGCCGCTCGAGCGGGAGCTGCGCTATTTCGTCGCGCATACCGACTGTCCTCCGGAGTATTCCACGGGCGCGGACGGTTACGCGCTCGTCAGGGCTCTCGAAGAATCAAGAAAATAACAGGGCCCGTTTGATAAGGAGGACCTTATGAGAATCGACGCACATAATCACCCCAACTGGTATGGATACAGCTTTGACCGTTTTATTCAGAACATGGATGAAAACGGGATCGACAAGACCTGCATCATTTCCTGGGAAACGCCGCTGAACGAGCATATCGTCGGCCAGACCTGGATCGTCAGCGACTATCTCACGCCGGGGGCAAATCCCGTCCCCGCGCCCTTCTCGCAGTGCATCGACTTTAAAATGCGCGCCCCGGATCGATTCATTCTGGGCTACGGTCCCGATCCGCGCGATCCCAGGGCGATCGATCAGCTGCACAGCGCCAAACTGAATTTTGATACCAAGATCTGCGGTGAGATCAAGTACCGGATGATGTATGATAATCCGGACGCGATAGACCTCTTCCGTTACGCCGGAGAACAGGGGATGCCGGTCATCCTCCACTTCGACTATCCGGAAGCGACAAAGCAGAATTACATATACCCGCGCCGGAACTGGTGGTACGGCGGGGACATCGACACGCTCGAGCGTGTGCTCAAGCTTTGCCCGGATACCAATTTCCTCGGCCATGCGCCCGGCTTTTGGTGCCACATCTCGAACGACGACGAGGGACGGCGGATCTCCAAGCCGAAGGGACCGGTGATCCGCGGAGGAAAGATCGAACAGTTTCTTGACAAGTATCCGAACCTCTATTGCGATTGCTCCGCAAAATCCGCGGTGAACGCGCTTTCAAGAGATCCGGAGTACTCGAAAGAACTGATGCTCGCGCATCCGGACCGTTTCGTGTTCGCAAGAGACAATTTTGAGAGCGCCTTGATCGATCTGGTCGAAGGCTTCGGCCTGCCGGAGGACGTCAAGGAGAGCTTTTACAGCGGCAACCTGCTCAGGTTGATCCACGAGGGAGAATAATCCATGGAATTCCGTGATCTGAAAAAACAATATCAGGTATTAAAACAAGAGATCGACGCCGGCGTGATCGATGTGATGACGTCGGGAGCCTTCATCCTTGGCAAGCCTGTGAAAGAATTGGAAGAAAAGCTTGCGGCCTATACAGGAAGAAAGCATTGCGTCGCTGTCGCGAACGGCACGGACGCGCTGCAGCTTTCGCTGATGGCCTTTGATATCGGCCCGGGCGACGCGGTTTTCACCTCTGATTTTACGTATTTCGCCTCCGCGGGAAGCGCCTCGATCCTAGGCGCAACGCCGGTGCTGGTCGATATCGATCTTGACACCTTCAATATGTCTGCGGAGGACCTGGAAAGACGCATTCAGACTGTACTTGCCGAGGGCAGGTTAAAGCCGAAGTTCATCGTTCCGGTCGATCTTTTCGGACTGCCGGCCGATTTTACGAAGATCCTGCCCGTCGCCGAAAAATACGGGCTGAGGATCCTTGAGGATGGCGCACAGGGCTTCGGCGGCGCGATCAACGGAAAGCGCGCCTGCTCCTTCGGCGACATCTCGACGACCTCTTTTTTCCCGGCCAAACCTCTCGGCTGCTACGGCGACGGCGGCGCGATCTTTACAGATGACGATGAGATCGACGCGCGTCTGCGTTCGCTGCGTGCGCAGGGCAAGTCGCCCGAGGATAAGTACGACAACCGTGAGATCGGCATGAATTCCCGTCTTGACACGCTTCAGGCGGCGGTCCTGCTGCCCAAGCTCAAGGCCTTTGAGGACTATGAGGTCGACGCGGTCAACAAGGTTGCCGGGATCTATACCGCCGCGCTCAAGGGCAAGGTCGTCACACCGCGCATCCCGGAGGGCTTTCTTTCGAGCTGGGCGCAGTACACGATCCTTCTTGATAACAGAGAACAGCGTGATGGCGTGCAGAAGAAGCTCAGGGAAAAGGGCATCCCGACGATGGTTTATTATCCGCGAGGACTTCATCAGCAGGCGGCCTATAAGTGGATGGGCCTGAAGGATGAGGATTATCCCAACACCGTCAAAGCGACGAACTGCGTGCTGAGCCTTCCGATGCATCCCTACATGGAAGAAAAAGAACAGGCTCTGATCATTGAGAGCCTGCTGGAGGTGCTGTAAATGAGCAAGGTCCGTTTCACCGATCTGTATGAAAAGCTGATCAACGGCGAGGAAAAGCTCGCGCTGGTCGGTCTTGGCTATGTCGGAATGCCGATCGCCGTGGAGTTTGCCAAGCACGTCAAGGTCATCGGCTTTAACCACAATGAAAGAAGGATCCAGCAATACAAGAGCGGCATCGACCCGACCAACGAGGTCGGCAACGAGGTCATCAGCACGACGACCGTCGATTTCACCTCTGATGAAAAACGCCTCAGCGAGGCAAAGTTTATCGTTGTGGCCGTCCCGACTCCGGTAAAGAGCGACAACAATCCCGATCTTGAACCGGTGGGAAACGCCTCGCGTATCGTCGGACGCAATATGGTCCCGGGTACGATCGTCGTCTATGAGTCCACGGTTTATCCCGGCGTGACGGAAGACATCTGCATCCCTATTCTTGAAAAGGAATCCGGTTTGAAATGCGGCGAAGATTTCAAAGTCGGCTATTCACCGGAGCGTATCAACCCGGGTGATCGTGTTCATACCCTTACCAATATCCGCAAGATCGTCTCCGGTATGGATGAAGAATCTGCCGAAGTGATCAAAGAGGTTTACGATATCATCATCAAGGCGGGGACTTTTCCGGTTTCCAACATCAAGACCGCTGAAGCCGTCAAGGTCGTTGAAAACAGCCAGCGTGACATCAACATCGCATTCATGAACGAGATCGCGATGATCTGCGATCGCCTGGGGATCGACACCGATGAGGTGCTCTCAGGCATGAACACGAAGTGGAACGCGCTGGGGTTCCGGCCCGGTCTCGTCGGCGGACACTGTATCGGCGTCGATCCGTACTACCTGACCAATATGGCCGAGCGTCTGGGTTACCACAGCCAGATCATCCTCAACGGCCGCAAGGTAAACGACGGTATGGGCGCATTCGTGGCAGACGCCGCGATCAAGCAGATGATCGAAGCGGGGAAGGCGCCGAAGACGGCGAAGGTCTTTATTTTCGGCATCACCTTCAAAGAAAACTGCCCCGATACGCGCAACAGCAAGGTCTATGACATCATCAAGCGTCTCGCAGAGTATGAGATCTATCCGCTGGTTACCGATCCCTGGGCCGATCCGGAGACCGCCAAGCGTGAATACGGCGTTGATCTGATCCCCTTCGAAGATGTGAAAGACGCCGACTGCATCATCGTCGCTGTCGGTCACAAGGAATTCCGCAATTTACCGATCTATACGATCAAGCAGTATTACCGGCAAGATATCCCGGATGACGAGAAGGTTTTCCTCGATGTCAAGAGCCTTTACCGCATGGATGAACTCAAGGCATCCGGAGTTAGATTCTGGAGATTGTAAAAGCGCGTATCGGTGAGGTATACAGTTCTCCGGAAGAATAGATCGTAATAATATATCTGTCATTTACATTCAGGGCTTTAGTTGATTGAAACGAGGAATGAAAATCATGGAAAAAAGAATCGTGAGTTTTAGCCCGCCTGACATCAGTGAACTGGAAATCAATGAGGTCGTTTTGGCTTTAAAGTCAGGATGGATCACAACCGGCCCGCGGACAAAGCTGCTTGAGAGAAGACTTGCCGCTTTCATTGAAACGGGGAAGACCGATATTGATACCGAATCTGAACCGGAAAGATGGAAAAACAGGGTCGTTTGTCTTAATTCCGCTACGGCGGCGGAAGAGATGAATCTTCGCATTCTCGGCATCGGCCCGGGCGATGAAGTCATCGTTCCTGCCTACACCTATTCTGCATCGGCATCTGCGGCCGTCCACTGCGGGGCGAAGATCGTCTTTGTGGATGTTCAAAAAAACGGAGACGCGGCCTCTCATATGCCGGAAATGGACTACGAGAAACTTGAAGCCGCGATAACGGAGAAGACAAAAGCGATCGTTACGGTAGACCTTACGGGGATCGTATGTGACTATGATCGGGTCTTTGAGATCGTTGAACGCAAAAGGGCTCTTTTTATTCCCATGAAAAGCAAGGTCAATCCGCTTGACGCGCTCTCTTCCCGTATCCAGCAGGCCCTTGGGCGTGTTGCCGTCGTTGGCGACTGCGCGCATGCGCTTGGCGCGTCAAGGATCGTCGGCGGTGTAAAGAAGTACTGCGGGGCTATTGCGGATTTCAGTGCGTTCTCTTTTCATGCGGTAAAGAATTTTACGACTGCCGAGGGCGGAGCCTCCACATGGCGCGAGCTCCCTGGAATCGATAATGCCGAGATCTACCACATGCTTCAGCTTCTCTCGCTCCATGGGCAGGACAAGGATGCTCTTGCAAAGACAAAGATCGGGTCATGGGAATATGATATCATCGGCCCGTGGTATAAATGCAATATGACGGATATCATGGCGGCTATCGGCCTTCGTCAGTTGGATCGTTACTTGTCTCTTTTGGCAAGGCGCGTCGAGATCATAAAGCGGTATGATGAAGTATGCGATGAACTCGGGATCTTCCATTTGGTACATCATACTCCGATTATGGACAGCTCCAATCATCTGTATTTGATCCGGCTTCCCGGTTTCGATGAGCAGAAGCGCAATGCTTTTATCGAACTGATGTCTGAACAGGGAGTGGCAACAAACGTACATTATAAGCCGCTTCCGATGATGAGCGGATATATGGCGATGGGCTTTGATATCAAGGATTATCCGAATGCCTATGATTATTACCGCAACCTTGTTACGCTCCCGCTCCATACGCTTTTGTCGGATGAAGACGTGGAATATGTCTGCGCTGCGCTGAGAAACGCATTTGAAAAGACTGCAAAATAATTTGTCGAGGAATATAGTATGCTGAAGCGTTGGGATGATCTGCCTCCCTTTATGAGGAACCAAGAGGTCAAGCCATACTATGATATATTGAAAAAAAAGCGTTTATCGATATTGATCAAGCGCCTATTTGACTATGTCGCTGCACTGATCTTTCTGGTGATCCTGGCAATCCCCATGCTTATCATTGCGGTCTGCATCAAGATCGATAGTCCCGGACCGGTCTTTTATCGGCAAGAGAGGGTAACGAGTTACGGAAAGCTGTTCAGGATCCACAAATTCAGGACTATGGTAAGCAACGCCGATAAAATCGGCTCCGCTGTCACGGTCAGCAAGGACAGCAGGATCACAAAAATCGGCAGTAAGCTCCGGCAGCTTCGCCTTGACGAGCTTCCCCAGGTTTTTGATGTTCTCTCGGGCAACATGAGTTTTGTCGGGACGCGGCCTGAGGCGACCAAATATGTTGAACGATATTCCGATGAGATGAATGCGACCCTGTTGCTCCCGGCGGGGATCACATCGGAGGCGAGTATCAAGTATAAGGACGAAGCGCGCCTTTTGGATGCTGCCGAGGACGTCGACAAGGTGTATTTGGAGGAGGTTCTTCCTGAGAAAATGAAGTATAATCTGGCGAGCATCCGGAACTTCAGTATTATCGGAGAGATCGCGACTATGTTCAGAACGGTTTTTGCAGTATTGGGGAAGGATGATTGATGGCTGCGCTTAGTGTGTTGATGTCCGTCTATCTCAAGGAAAAGCCTGAGTATCTTGACGAGTGCTTCAAAAGTCTTCTCAGGCAGACGGAAAAGGCTGATGAGTGGGTCGTCGTGGAAGATGGTCCTCTTTCAAAAGAAATGTACAGCCTGTTGGATAGATATCAGTCTGCATATCCCGACCTGATCAAGCGTATCCCGCTAAAAGAGAACCAGGGCCTCGGTATAGCGCTGAGCGTCGGCGTCCCCGCCTGCAAAAATGATCTGATCGCCAGGATGGACACGGACGACATTGCAAGAGAGGACAGATTTGAGAAACAATTAGCTCTTTTCAAAAACGATCCCGATCTTGATATTTGCGGCAGCAATATTGATGAGTTTGAAGGTGATATCGGGAATATCGTTGCAAAAAGATGTGTCCCTTCTTCTCACGAGGAAATTGTCAAATATCAAAAGAGAAGAGACGCGTTTAATCATATGACCGTTATGTACAAGAAAAAAGCGGTTTTGGACGCCGGGAATTATAAACCCTGCCCGCTGATGGAGGATACCTACTTATGGGCCCGCATGATCATGAACGGAGCTCGATGCGCGAACATTGCAGAGCCGCTCGTTACCGCGCGGATCGGGCGTGATATGTTCGAAAGACGCGGGGGATGGAGTTATTTCAAAAAGTACAGAAACGGGAAGAAAAAGCTTCTGAAAACAGGATTTATAAGCCTGTTTGATTATTGCTGCACGGTAGCGATCCAGTTTGTGATCGCCCTGATGCCCGGAAAGGCCAGGGGATTTGTTTTTAAACGCCTGCTGCACAGGTAATTCAGCTTTATTGGATCAGAAGGGGAAAAGATGGTCATTTTGCATATAGCATCCATCAGAGACAATCCGTTCAACGGCGTTTGCATCGTTGTCCCTCAGTACATTAAAGAGCAAAGTAAACTGGGTCATAGAGCCGCCTTGTGGAATGTTTCCGGAGAAAAGATCGACGGAATAGAGCAGGTGTTCGCAAAGAGAAAAAAAGAGATCGACTCGCTTCCCGCGCCGTTCAACGATCCGGACATAGTGGTTTTTCAGGAATGCTACCGAAAGGACTATCTGAGCATCTGGCCTAAGGTGCAAAAGAAGGGGATCCCGTATGTGATCATCCCTCACGGAGAGCTGGCCAAAGAAGCGCAGAAAAAGAAACATCTGAAGAAACTTGCGGCAAACATCCTTCTCTTTAATCGGTTTATCAGGAATGCTGCGGCGATCCAGTGCTTGTCACAAAGAGAATTCGATAATACGCAATTTGGCGCAAAAAAAATAATCGCAACAAACGGAATCGGCATTCCGGAAAAAAAAATCGGCAAAAAAACGGACGGCTTGATCCGCATCACATATATCGGGCGCTTGGACGCATATGTCAAGGGCCTTGATCTTCTGATCTCAGCCGCCGAAAAGAATCACCGGCTTCTGCGGGAGAATCAAGCAGTGATCAGTATTTACGGGCCGGACTATCAGGGAAGGTACGCGCATCTCGAACAGCTCGTTTCGGACGCAAAGGTTGAAGACGTCGTTTCCCTGCATCATGAGATCTCAGGCGCAGAAAAAGAAAAGGTCCTCCTGAATTCAGACGTCTTTATTCAAACCTCGCGATCTGAAGGGATGCCTTTGGGCATTCTCGAAGCGATGAGCTACGGTATCCCCTGCATCGTTACGGAAGGGACGACGCTTGCCAAAACAATCAGCGCCGCCAAAGCCGGGTGGAACGCCGGTGATTCCGCGGAGACGATAGCGGCTGCGATCACCGAATGCCTGTCACAGAAAGAAAGCTGGAGGGAGCTCGGAACAAACGCACGAAATCTGGTGCAGGAAGAGTATTCCTGGGAAAAAATCACTGAAAAGACTTTGGAGCAGTACGACGAGCTGACAGTCCTTCCCGATAGAGATTAAAGGAGAAGCGCTGAGAGTGAAAGTAATCAACGGTTGCTATAGGATAACAACATATTTCACGCTGAAAAAGTATGATATTCTATTCGGTAAATCATTTGTTCACGGCCGGATCAGTTTCAGGAAAAGAATGGGGATCCTTATTGAAAAGGGCGGGAAACTGACAATCGGGAAAGGTTGTTTTTTTAATAATGACTGCTCGATCACCTGTATGAACAGGATTGAGATCGGTGAGAATTCGATTTTCGGTGAAGGTGTAAAGATATACGACCACAATTACCATATCAACACAGACGGGCTGATCAAGAATTCCGGACACACATTAGGTGAAGTAACTGTCGGCAGCAACTGCTGGATCGGCGCAAACGTGGTCCTGCTTAAAGGTGCGCGGATCGGGGACAACTGTGTTATCGGGGCGGGTTGCGTTATTAACAGACCCATTGAGGATAATACACTTGTAACAATCGACGCTTCAGAACTGATCGAGAAGCCTTTGCAGAAAGAAAAGATGTAAACATCTTTATCTGCGCATTTGGGTTATAAGGACGATCCGATGATTATTCGTTTGCTCAAACTTAAAATAAAACCGTATCTCACCCCAAAAGGTATTGCATTATTCATGCTCTGCCTGAATTCCGTATTTGTATTTTTAAACCCTGATCCATATTTGGGGATCGCAGATTACTTTGTTTTCTTTGTATTGTACATAGCGATCTCGTTTTTCAATAAAGGACGTCTGACTTTGGGAAAGCCGGGATTGTTTTTCGTCGTTTTGTGCGCCTGTGTTTTTGCCGCCGCGTTTATTGCCGCAACAAGAGGCGTTTTCTCATCGGGCTATATTTTGTCCTATCTCCTCTACTTTACGTTGGCGATCGTCATGCTGGGGCAAAAATATACCGAAAAGGAAATCAGACAGCTGCTTCACGCCTACATATTCTCAGCATTGGTTATCACATTGATTTTGTTCCTTCAGCGCTATGACTTTTACGGAAGCGGCAATACGAGACATACGATCCATGTCATGTCGAATGAGGCTTTCGATCCCAACTTTCTCGCCGCCTATCTGGTAGTTCCGGCCGTGATATCTTTTTTCGGCATGCTTCGACGATTTCACTGGCTTTACCTGGCTTCTTTTCTGCTTATTACCGCCGGGATCTTTTATACGTCCTCGCGCGGTGCGATGCTATCCGAGGTGATCGGTCTCGGAATCATCGTACTGGATTTTTTCAAGGGCAAAAAAAAGATAAGACGTATCGCTGCGGTCGTTTTGCTGCTGGCAGTCGGTTTTTTGCTCGCGCGCGAGTTTATTCCGAGCACATCATTGAGCCGTCTTTTCAATTTCAAAACATACAAAGACAGCAGCAACGCCAAAAGACTGCTTGATTGGAAATACGGACTGATGGCTTTTGCCAAAAGGCCTTTGTTCGGTTATGGGATGCAGGGCGAATTGGGCATCATCCGGAGCGCTATCGGCGTGGACTATATCTCCCATAATACATTCATCGCTTTTCTGCTCCAGTTCGGGTGTATGGGCTGCCTCCTTTTCCTCTCGGGCCTGTGGACGCTGTACAGAAGGATCCGGCATAACGCCCTGCTTCTTGCTTGCCTTCTTGCTACGTTGAGTGCTTCTTTCCTGGTCAGCGCCGAGGTAGCTATCTTCTTCTGGCTGCCGATCATCTACATATCTGTTATTTCATGCGTCGGATCCGGAGAAATAGAGCAAAAAGACAGATTCGATCCCGTTGAGAAGACAATAGGAGAAGAAATATGATGAAGGATCTGATAAGCGTTATCGTTCCGGTTTATAATGTGGAAAAGTATCTGAAGCGGTGCGTGGATTCGCTTTTGAGACAGAGTTATCCCGAGCTTGAGATCATTTTGGTCGACGACGGTTCGACAGACGATTCGGGAAAACTCTGCGACGAGCTCGCGCTGACGGATAAGCGGATCAAGGTCGTCCATCAGGAAAACCGCGGTCTTGGCCCCGCAAGAAATACCGGGATGGATCATATGTCCGGGGAATATGTCGCCTTTGTCGACAGTGACGATTGGATCGAGCCCGATATGTATCGGCACATGCTTTCCGCAATGTCCGAGCACCATTGCGACGTGGCGACCTGCGGGAGAAAAACGGTCACGGACGAGAAAACAATCGGCTATGTGTTTTGCCTCCCGACTGAACAGGTTTTGCACGGACGTGAGATAATCAAAAAATACCTGCTTCAGCAGGATATGAATATGTCGGCCTGCGATAAACTGTTCAAAGCATCTCTGTTTGACGATATCAGATTTCCGGGCGAGCACCTTGTTTCGGAAGATATCGTGCCTATCTACCAAGTTCTGAAGAAGGCGTCGGGAGTTGTCCTGACAGGCAAGCCATTTTATAACTACTATTATCGGGAGGGATCTCTTTCAAGATCGAGCTTTAATCCCAAGCTGATGGGCGCATGTCGCTATTCTGAAGAGGTCGCAAGATGTGTTGAGAGTGATTTCCCGGATCTGATCGGGGCTGCCAAATGCTTTGAATACGATGTATTGATAAGCATTTACAGGTCTATCAGAAGCAGCGACTATCACGGGCCCGAGGAAAAGCAGGTCTACACGGAGATCTGCGAACAGAAGAAAAAGATGCTGAAAAACAGTATTTTGTCCAAAAGACAGAAAACATATACGGTTCTGGCCGTTTTGAAGCTGGACAGGATACCGGACAAGATCTACCGGGAGATCAAAAAGGCAAAGCAAAACTTATATTCTTCCGAGATGCCGCAGAAGTAAGAGAAAGGAAATCGATATATACATGCCGCGGTGTATATAGGTGATTGAAATGGACAAAAGATCTCGATATCTTATAAAAAATACAAGTGTTCTGACTATCGGGAACTTTTCGTCGAAGGTCCTTGTGTTTCTGCTGGTGCCTCTGTATACGAGCGTGCTCAGCACGAAGGAGTACGGCTCGTACGATCTGGTTGCAACGACGGTCCAAATGCTCATTCCGATCCTTACGCTTGATGTATATGAAGGCGCGATGCGCTTTGTCATGGACCCGGACAGGCCGAGAGATCAGGTCGTATCGATCGGCCTGAAGTATGTGCTGATCGGCATTGGGCTTTTTTCTGTCATACTCGGCGTAAATGCTATCTTTGGTTTTTGGAGCTTCGCGGCCGAGTACGCCGTACTGATCTGGCTGTATTTCGTTTTTTCCCTTCTATATCAATTCGCAAGCCTCCTTGCCAGAGGATTCGAACAGGTGAAGACTGTGGCCATCGCCGGCGTCGTAAGCACTGCGATGGTTGTCGGAAGCAATATTCTGTTACTGCTGGTTTTCCATTTGGGATTAAAGGGCTTCTTTATCTCCTACGTCATCAGCTATATCGTCCCGGATATTTACTTGTATGCACGCCTCAAGATCCTTCGCTTCATCAGAAGAGATACGGACAAAGATCTGCAGAAGGAGATGGTAAAGTATTCCGTTCCGCTGATCCTGAACACGCTCGGCTGGTGGGCGAACACCTCGCTGGACAAATACGTTGTTACCGCGATGTGCGGCATTGCGATGAACGGTATCTTCTCGGTTTCCTACAAGATCCCGAGCATTTTGAACACGCTCCAGGGAATCTTTGTTCAGGCGTGGCAGATTTCGGCCATCAAAGAGACGTCTTCGGATGACTCAGCGGAGTTCTATGGGACAGTTTTGAACGTGGTCAATGTGGCGATGAGCTTCTGCTGCATGATGCTTATTGCCTTTACGATACCGATTGCCAAGCTCCTGTTTGCCAAGGAGTTTTTTGCGGCATGGCAATATGCTCCGTTCCTCTTGCTCAGTTGTGTGATTAATGTTGCCGGTGGTGTTGTCGGGCCTGTCCTCAGTGCGAAAATGGACTCGAGATCCATGGGCGTCGCGGCGGTATACGGTGCAGTTTCCAATCTGATCATGAACGTTGCTCTGATTTATCTGATCGGAGTTCAGGGCGCCGCGATCGCGACGGCGGTCTCCAGCTTTGTGATCTTCCAGCTGAGGTATAAAGCCGTCGGACGCGAAGCAATCTCCTGTGACTATAAAAAAATCGTCTTTCCCTGGCTGATCATGGTCGGCCAATGTCTCCTTCTCATTTATACAAAACTGTATTTTATGCAGGCTGCGCTGATCGCGCTTTTCTGCCTGATTTATCGAAACGATTTGAAGACTATGGCCGAACGGGTGCTTGCTTTTGTTCGGAAAAGGCAGTAATTATCTGAAAACAATGATTGTTGCTTATCTATTAGAGTAAAGGCGGAAATAAATTAATGAAAAGGCTGATCAACGCATTATGTTTACGTTTGAAATGGTTTTGCTATTCACTTTTTATGCTTTGCTGCAGGGTTTTCCCTTTGAATAACAATAAAGTATTATTTGTAAATTATTACGGCAAAGGTTATGGAGATAATGCAAAATATATCTGTGAATATTTAAGATCTTGCAGTCATGATCTTGACTTGGTTTGGGCCGCTTTGAATGAAAAGGATTTTTTCCCGGGTGACATCAGAACAGTACGCTATTTGTCTGTCAGATATTTTTATGAACTGAGCACAGCAAAAGTCTGGGTCGATAACTGCAGAAAACCGTCATATATAAAAAAGAGAAAGAATCAATACTATATTCAAACGTGGCACGGTGACATCGGCCCTAAAAGAGTTGAGGGGGAAGCAATAAATGATCTGTACAGCTCTTATGTGAAAGCGGCCAAAAAAGATTCAAAAATGGCGGATTTGTTTGTCACAGGAAATGAGGCTTTTGCAAAACGATACAGAACTGCATTTTGGTATGATGGTGAAATTATTAAATGCGGATATCCAAGAAGAGACATTTTTTTTAATCTTTCTGCCAAAAAAATAGATGAAATAAAGAATCGAATCGGTATTGCCAACGCCCCCAAAATAGCATTATATGCACCTACGTTTAGAAGCGGAGACGTCGATTTTTCGGTTTATCAAGTTGACTGGGATAGAGTTACCCAAAGCCTTTATAAAAGATTTGGTGGAGATTGGTTAGTTTTAGTCCGGTTACATCCGAATATTTCGCATCTATCTTCAAAACTTCAACTGCCTTCTTACGCGATCGATGTTACAGATTATCCCGATATGCAGGAACTGCTGGCAATAAGCGATGTGTGTATTTCAGACTACTCATCTGCCATATTTGAGTTTGCAGTAATGAAAAAGCCGGGATTTATATTTGCGGCAGATTATGAAAAGTATAGAAACAGCAGAGATGTTATGGTCAGGTTGGATCAGTCTTTCTTTCCTTTTTCTGAAAACAATGAACAATTAGTCAGTTGCATTGAGTCATTCGATGATTCAAAATATCTTTGTGGTGTATCTGATTTTTTGGATAAAGAGATCGGATATTGCGAAGAAGGAAATGCATCGGAGGTTCTCGGAAAGATAATAGCTGAAAAATGTAAATAGATACTTCCATTAATTGTTTTTCGTGTGGATGAGCTTGAATTATTCCGAAGAATCGTTCGATCAGCTATCTTTTTAGAATTTAAAGAAAGAAGAAGAGAACTCATGCTTAGCCCAATTCAGCAGAAATTACTTTCAATGCTCTCATGGCTTCATGATTTTTGTGTTGAAAATAAAATAGTCTATTATGCCGCTGGCGGTACTGTTATTGGAGCGGTAAGGCACAACGGTTTTATCCCTTGGGATGATGATATCGATGTGGTTATCCCGCGTGAGGATTATAATAAACTGATTTCTTTGCTTGGGAATAAAAAAAATGACAAATACGTTTTGGAATCTCCTTATGACGGAAACCCAGATTACTTATATTCGTATTCAAAGCTGTATGATTCCGGAACAACCCTTACTGAAAAAATAAAGTATCCATGTAAAAGAGGTATTTATATAGATGTTTTCCCGTTAGATTCTTTAGACGATGATTACCAAAAGTCAATTAATAAATTGCGCCAGGTCGATAGAATGAACATGCTGTTGATGATGAGAACCTGCGCAATAAAAAAAGAACGCAGTTGGTATAAAAATTTAGCTATTATTCTTGCAGGATCTATTCCTGATTGGGTTATCGACAATAAAAATCTTTCAATCAAACTCGACGAGATGGCCCAAAAAATTGGCAATAAAAACTCAAAATATGTAGCAAATCTTATGGGCAGATACAGAGAAAAAGAGATAGCAGAGCGAGTGTGGTTTGGAACGCCATCATTACATCAATTTGAAGATATTCTCATATTTCTGCCGGAAAAATATGAGGATTATCTGGACTCGATTTATGGAAACTGGAATGCATTGCCTCCGGTTGAGAAAAGAAAGACAGATCATGAATATCTGGAATTCGATCTGGAAGCGCCATATATGTGATGAATAGAGTTTAGTTGAGGGAACAATATGAAACTATATGATAATAAACAATATATGGAAGATGTGCGAATCGATGCCGCAATAACACTGCCGTGGGAGAAACTGAAGAATAAGAGCGTTATGCTCTCAGGCGCAACAGGCTTGATTGGAAGCTTTTTTATTGATGTAATCTTTGATAAAAATATGTGCGATGATTTAAATTGCACAGTATATGCCCTTGGGCGAAATGAAGAAAAGGCAAATAATCGATTCAGCAAGTTTGCGAAAGATCCGCATTTTGTTTTTATTCCTTACGATGTGAAGGTTCCACTTGCACGTGACGATATTGGTCAGGTCGATTATGTTCTTCACTTGGCGTCGAATACACACCCAATGCTTTATGCGACCGACCCAATAGGTACCATAACAACCAATATTATTGGCTTGCAGAATTTGTTGGATTTTTCTGTTGAGCATAAAGCTGCTAGATTTATTTTTGCTTCGTCTAATGAAATATACGGCGAAAACCGCGGAGATGTTGAACTTTTCGATGAGAAATACTGCGGGTATATTGACTGTAATACACTTAGGGCAGCTTATCCAGAAAGCAAACGATGCGGCGAAGCTCTATGCCAGGCATATAAAGCTCAGAAAGGCTTGGACGTTATTATCGCTCGCTTCACGCGCTCATATGGCCCAACAATGGAGATGTCAAACACTAGAGCGTTGAGCCAGTTCATTAAAAAAGCAATTTCAGGTGAAGACATAGTTTTAAAGTCAGCAGGAACTCAGTTGTTCAGCTACACTTATATGGCAGATGCCGCAAGCGGTCTGTTTTACGTTCTGCTAAAGGGTGAGAATGGTGAGGCATACAATATTGCAGATGTAAACGGTGACATCATGCTAAAAGACTTGGCTGATATTATTGCAAAATATTGCGGGAGAAGTGTTATATTTGAATTGCCGGATGCCATTGAAGCGGCTGGTTATAGTAAGGCTACAAAAGCCAGGTTGGACGGCCGCAAGATACAGGCGATGGGTTGGAAACCTCAATACGATATCTCGTCCGGGATGAAGAGAACGATTGATATTTTAAAGTCACTCTAAAGTGAGGGTGGTGAAGACAGATCATGAAAAACTATGCTATCATCTTGGCAGGTGGGATCGGAAAGAGAATGGGTGCAGATATCCCAAAACAATTCCTGGAAATTGAAGGAAAACCGATTATTGTTTATACTTTGGAAAAATTCCAAAGTAACAGCCAAATAGAGAGCATTTTGGTCGTATGTGTAAAAGAATGGATTGAACATCTACAGTATCTGATTGAAAAGTATAATCTTTCTAAAGTGAAATGGATTACAGTAGGAGGAAAGACAGGTCATGACTCCATACGAAATGGAGTCTTTTTCTTGAAAGACAAGATTGAGTCTGAAGATTATGTTATCATTCATGATTCTGTCCGCCCAGTTTTGCCGCAGAAAGCTATAGATGAAGTCATTCGAGTAGCTCATGAGAAGGGGAATGCATCGTCTTCGATCCACTGCCATCCTCCAATAGTTTACACAGAAGACTTCCAATCGGGAATTACCGATGTTGATCGAGATCACGTGATGCTCACAGCTTCGCCGCAGGCGTACAGATTCTCTTTAGCGTTGAAGTGTTATGAAAAAGCTGAAAAGGAAAACAAACATGATTTCACATTCACAAGCTCTCTTCTGATTCATTATGGAGAAAGAGTGTTTTTTGCCAAAGGAACAACAAGTAACATTAAAATCACCCAAAAAGAAGATCTGGCTTTGTTCAGAGCTTTACTAAGTGTCCCCGAAGAGTTGTTGTTTTGATAGTTTTGTGGTAAAATATTATCGGCTATATTTCATGCAGATAGAAAGGAGTAGCAAAATTGAACTGTTCGGATTATCTGGTGGACTATTTGATAAATCATGGCGTAACAGACGTGTTTGGTTATGCGGGAGGATATATAGTGCCTTTTATGGATGCACTATATAAAAGAAAAGATGAAATTAGCATCCATGTTTGTTATCATGAACAGGGCTGCGCACTCGCGGCGGATGGATTTGCTCGTACAAGCGGAAGAATCGGTGTTTATTTTACAACGTCCGGTCCTGGCGCTGTGAATGGACTTGGCGGGTTGGCGGACGCTTGGTTTGATGGATTTCCGATAATGGGAATCTGCGGTAATGTTCCAACAAAGGAAATGAAGGGCTTTTCCGGAATTCGCCAGAATGGTTTTCAGGAGATGGATCTTGTCTCTATGACAAGAAATATAACAAAATACTCGGTAACCGCAAATACAAGTGCCGGATTTGGAGATATCATTGATCGTGCATATAACATGGCCTTATTAGGAAGGAAAGGGGGCGTCATCATTGATTTTCCGCTCGATATACAACAAGCCGATTTTATTGGTCGGTAATGGAGTTAGAACTGCAGGAGCAGTCAATTTGGTTCATGAGTTCGCGAGGAAAACAAATATTCCTGTTTTGACGACGATGAATGGGGTCGATTTGGCCCAGGATGATTTGCATATCGGTTTTATTGGAACACACGGAAACCGCGTTGCAAATATGATTCTGAATGAATGTGATTTGATCGTATCTGTTGGCGCCAGGCTCGGTATCCGCCAAGTTGGGCAGTTTCACGAAAAATTTGCTCCGCATGCCGATTTAGTTCGCTGTGATATTGACGAATATGAATTAAGCCGTAACATAAAGAAAAACGAAATAAAATATCATACAGATGCTAAAGATTTCATGCGGATGGTTTTTGAAGAAGATATTCGTGACTATTCCCAGTGGAAAAAGCAATGCTTAGAGGCAAAAGAGTATCTTTCACAGTTTGACCAGCAACCTGGAAACAAAGCGGTGGAGAAGATTGCGTCCTTACTGCCGGAAAATCCCAATGTTTCGGTCGATGTTGGCATGAACCAATGCTGGTGCGCTCAATCTCTATTGTTGAGAGGCGATAATGGCCGTATTCATATCAGCGGCGGATATGGTACGATGGGGTGTGGGTTGCCCTTTGCAATTGGATCCTGCATTGCTGAAGGGAAAAAACCGGTTTATTGCATAGCAGGCGATGGCGGTTTTCAAATGAATATTCAGGAGTTGGAGACTGTCCGCAGAGAAAACCTTCCTGTCAAAATTTTCATTCTGAACAACCGTGTTTTGGGTAAAATCAGCGAGACACAGCATTTCAATCATAATGACAGATTCGCCGCTACTGCTGTAAGTGGTGGATATACAGTTCCTGATTTTCAGAAAATAGCAGAAGCTTATGGTGTCCGTGCAAAAAAGTTAAGGTCATATGATGAGCTTGACCAATTCGCAGAATGGATTTGCGATGCAGAGCCCTGCCTTTTTGATATTCCATTGCCGGAAGCAAGTTTTTTGACTCCAAAAATCAAGTTTGAAACCGGGATTATTAATCCTAAGCTTGATGATTATGCATTTGAAAAGGCTAAAGCGATTTTGGGACGATAAGTGATAATGAATCACTTTGTGTATCTATTCCACTTTTTTATTTCGTAAGATAGATAAAAAACGTTGGGTACAGGATGGCGTAAAGCCCTGTCTGTACCCAACGTTTTTATGGATTGGTTTATTTATCTCTTCGCGACGGCAAAACCCATAATGGGAGCATCCGCAAACTTCAGCTGTTCGATACAATCGCAAAGCTGCTTACGCGTGCATCGATTTTCGCAGAGAAAAATGATGTTCCCATCCGCCTGTTTCCCGATCGATGCGGCATCGATATCGGTTCCGATCTCTGTCAGATTCAGGATGACGACATCATAAGCGGAACGCAGTTCGTCCAAAACGGGAGCGATCTTTTTCTGATCCGAAAAACCTGTTTGGTTTTCTAAACCGGCACCGGAAGAAAGGAAGGAAAACTCGATACCGTTTTCCAAACTGCATTTTTGGATCAGGTCACAGGAAGCTTTCTTGCTGTCGAGCGCGTCGCTCAAACCATTCTCCCGGCTGAGTCCCAAAAGATCATGGAGCGCGGGGGAGCGGATTTCCGCATCAACGAGCAGGACTTTTCTGCCGGTATTGGCCAAAGACGATGCTAGATCAACGGAATAGTTGTTCTTTCCTTTTTCCTCACAGGGAGCGGTTACGCCGATGATATGTGATTTCGAATCATCAGAAAGCAAGAGCAGCAGGTTGCTGCGAAGGCGATTCATCGCTTCCCGGTCAAAACCTTTCCTGGATGAAAGGCTCAGAAGCCTGTATTTCGGGAAAACCTTCTGAATATCAGAGGCGTTGATTTCAACATTGTCGGAAATCTCATCCAATACATACTTAACCGAAATAATGCATGCCGCGAGAAAAGCGCCGACGAATCCAAAGATCACGGACTTCTTGAAAAAATATCCACCGGAAAGCTCTTCGGTAACAGAACCGAAATCAAGCACCTGAAGATTCAGAGACGGGGAAATTGCTCTGAACTCTTCCGGGAGAACATTTGCGAATGCGTGGGCGATACGCAGGGCCTCATATGAACTTGGCGATTTGATGACCACGGAGAAAGCACTGATATTGTCTTTCGATGTCACAGTGACAATTTTAGAAAGCTCTTCTATGGTATAGGGGAGAGCCTCTTTGCTGATGACAGCTTCCAAGGTCGAACGTGCAGTCGCAACATAACAGACTGTCTTTAGAGTTGGAGTGCCCTGCTGAGAAGTGTGGTTTATGGTAAACTGATCATCGCTGATAGAAATCTGCTCCTCATTTACCATGAGATTGTTTTCTACAAAAAAAGTAGATTGCGCTGTATAGATCTTTACCGTTGGAGATTTGAAATAAAAGAAAGCGGCGGTCGCTGTGAAAAGCGCAGCCAATAGAATAATGGGGAGTCTTTTCCAGAGACGCTTAACCAGTTTGATCAGATTGATCTCAACTTCGTCATGTTTATCCATATTTCCTCCAAAAAAGAACAGAGTGCCGAATTATTTACACTAAATTATTTTATCACTTTGTTGATCTTGAATCAATAAGAAAGATTTTAAATTAAAAAAAGCGATAAGCATTTGAATCAAAGCGCACACATGAAAAGTATTGGAAAGGAAAAAGAGTTGTTGCCTGTTTTGTGTTGTATGTGTTATCCTTTCATTATGAGATGAATGCTTGCGACGAAAGAAAGGAAACGCCATGGTAAAAAAAATTTGGCCCGTGGAATTCCGCGAAAGCTATGAGAAATACATCGCTGAGCTGAGAAAACTCTACTTTGAGCTTTACAGTCAAAACAGCTCTTTCGATTCTTTTCTGGAGATGATCTTCCGCGCCTGGTCGGAACGCAGCGAGGAGCTTCGCGCGCTGGACCGGGAACGCCTTTCTGATCCCGACTGGTACAAAAAGCGCGAGATGCTCGGTATGCAGATGTATGTATCCTCTTTCGCAGGCGATCTCAGCGGCGTTCGCGCCAAACTGGACTATATCCGAGACTGCGGCGTGAATTATCTTCATCTCATGCCTCTCTTGGAAAGCCCGAAGGGAAGAAGCGACGGCGGATACGCGGTATCCGATTTTCGCAAGGTTCAACCGGAGCTTGGCACGATGGAAGACCTTTCCGCGCTCGCGCACGACTGTCACAAGCACGGGATCTCTCTTTGCCTTGACTTCGTGATGAACCATACCAGCGAAGACCATGAATGGGCCCGCCGAGCCCGTGCAGGAGAGAAGGAATACCAGGACCGGTATTTCTTCTTCGACGACTGGACGATCCCGCAGCAGTTCGAAAAAGATGTTCCCCAAGTCTTTCCGACGACCGCGCCGGGCAATTTCAGTTGGTGTGAGGAAGCGCAGAAGGTCGTCATGACGACCTTTTATCCCTACCAGTGGGACCTTAACTACGCCAATCCCGCCGTGTTCCGCGACATGACAGAGAATATGCTGTACCTCTGTAATCAGGGGATCGACGTTATCCGTCTGGACGCGGTGCCTTACATCTGGAAAGAGCTCGGAACGAATTGCCGGAATCTGCCGCAGGTACATAAGCTCGTTCGCCTGATGCGTATCGTCTGCGAGATCGTCTGCCCCGGAACGCTGCTGCTCGGCGAGGTCGTAATGGAGCCCTCCAAGGTCGTTCCCTATTTCGGCACGGTCGAAAAGCCGGAATGTCATCTGCTCTACAACGTTACGACCATGGCCAGCACCTGGAATACGGTTGCGACGAAGGACGTGCGCCTGCTGCGCAATCAGCTGGACCAGGTATTCTCTCTTCCGAAAGAATACGGATATCTGAACTATCTGCGCTGCCATGACGACATCGGCTGGGGCCTCGATTATCCTTATCTCAGATGGTTCGGGATCGAAGAGACACCGCACAAGAAATATCTCAATGATTATCTGACAGGCAAATGGCCCGGCAGTCCTGCGCGCGGGGAGTTGTACAATGACGATCCGAGACTCGGCGACGCGCGTTTGTGCGGCACGACAGCGTCTCTCTGCGGAATTGAGGCAGCCCGCTACGAGCGAGACGAGGAAAAGCTGGCTCTGGCGCTCCGCCGCGACGTGATGCTTCATGCATACATGTTCACTCTCAGCGGAATACCTGTACTCTACAGCGGCGACGAGATCGCGCAGGAGAACGACTACAGTTACCACAATGACCCGGAGAAATCCGCTGACAGCCGCTATTTGCATCGAGGCAGTATGAATTGGACCGCGGCAAAGAAACGCCGAGAGGGAGCGACGCCCGAGGGTCACATGTTCACGTCGCTGCGCAGGCTTGAAAAGCTGCGCGCCGAGCACCGCGTTTTCGACGCCAAGGCCGATATCTGGACGCTGAATATCTGGGATCAGAATATCCTCGGCATCGGGCGTTATTTCGAAGGGGAGAAGCTGATCGCGCTCTATAACTTCTCCGATGAAGAAAAACACACGACTCTGTGGAACGAAGAAGGGGAACTCTTCGATCTTTTCACCGGCATGGTAATCAACAAGCGCGATGTTGTCCTCTCACCCTGCGGCTTCCGCTGGCTTCTCTGCGACTTTACAAAGAAGGATGCCGGTACACGCAGAAAACTGATCTTCCTGGACATTGACGGCACTCTTACTGTTCCGGGCAGAAACGAGCCTCCCGAGAGCGCGTTGAAGGTCATCCGAGAGGCGAGAGAGAGAGGACACAAGGTCCTGCTCTGCACCGGCCGCAATCCGGATATGCTCGAGCCTGTTTTGCAATATGGCTTCGACGGCTATGTGGGAATCGGCGGAGGCTATGTCGTTTTGGACGGGGAAGTGCTCTTCGATTATCCGATGACTGAGAAACAGCGCGAAGAGGCCATGCGTCTTTTCAAGGAAAACGGCGTTTTCCGCACCATTGAAGCCAAGGACGCGAGTTATTGCGACGAGGGCATGGGTGAGTTTCTCAAACAAGCCTCCG